>Ga0316604_10000843_pt1 | contig 32121 bp, 28 predicted proteins | sample OWC_soil_day20_C_FD_207650 | JGI IMG/M metagenome (GOLD analysis project Ga0316604, IMG submission 207650) | Wetland soil microbial communities from Old Woman Creek delta, Ohio, United States - OWC_soil_day20_CT | ecosystem: Environmental > Terrestrial > Soil > Wetlands | place: USA: Ohio... | reverse complement strand
GGTCTCCACCGCCATGGCCGTCCCGACACAAAGCATCGGGAACAGCAAGAGGAAGACGACTCCGGGATACCATTGCCTCGGAATGAGTTCGCCGCTCACCCTCATGGGATCCTTCCCCCTTGCCCTTAAGCCGTTGACAACAAACGCACCCGCCTTACCCATCGCTTATTTGCTCGGTCGAGATAAGAGTATGGTGCCGGACGAGGATCAAAGATTCAAACGATAGGCGAAAGCAATCGTGGCCACGGGGACAAGGTCACGGAGAGAGAGACCTTGTCGTCGGGGACACGCGGTACAATACCCGCATGCGGATGACACGGGTCGCCATCCTGGCCCTGTGCGCCCTGCTGTGGGCCGGGCATGCGTTCGCGTGGGCGTTCGCCGTTTGCGGGGACAGCCGGGACGACAAGGACGGCATCTTTCCGCAGATCCTGTCCGCCGTGGACGCCTCCGACATGGAGTTCCTCCTCCACACGGGGGACATGGTCTCCAGAGGCACCCCCGGGGAGTGGGTGGCGTTTCGGGATCTGACCGCGGCGTTCCGGAAGCCGCTGCGTCCCGTGATCGGGAACCACGAGATATACAAAGGAACGCGGGGGGATTTCGTCCGCTTCTTCGGATTGCCCGGGACCTCGTACTCCTTCACTCACCAGGACGCCCACTTCGCGATCGTGGACAACGCGGGCGGGGTGCTGTCCGACAACACCCTCGCATGGCTCGACCGGGACCTCGCCGCGCACCCGGCCGGAAAGGACGGCGTCTCGGTGATCGTGGTGGCGATGCACGTCCCCCCGCGGACCGCCGGGATATCCCCCCACGGCGTGGTCCGGGACTACGAGGAGCAGAGCGCGAAACTCCTCGGGATCCTGAAGCGGCACCGGGTGGACCTGATCCTGTGCGGCCACGAGCACATGCACCACGACGAGGTATGGGAGGGGATCCGGGTGATCGTGTCCGGCGGGGCGGGCGCCCCGCTGGTGCCGTTACAGCGGTACGGCTTCTACCGGATCGACGTCGACGGGGGGAGGATCCGGGGGACATTCCTGCCGGTCAAGCCCTCCGCACGCTGAGGCCGTCCGTAACCCCGCCCTGTGCGGGATTCCTCGCGGGGGGCTTCCTCTTCAGCTACGCTCGCGACCTTCGCCCGCTCGCTGCCATTGCGCTCGACGCAATCCCTGCCTTGGCTCCATAGGCCGCTTCCGAGGATCCCCCCGCTGCGTCATCCCGCGCTGGCCAAGGGGGTTACCCTTACGCCCCCGGGGCGGGCAGCTCCCCGCCGACCGCCCTGCCGTCCCCGTCCTTCCCCTCCGCCAGCATCTCCTTCCACGGGGGGAGGACCTTCAGGAGGATGGCCAGGATCACCACCGGCAGCATGAGCAGCGCGAGGGCGAAGAGGAGCCCCTCCAACCCCCCGAACTCCATCTTGTAGGTGGTCAGGCCCCGGAAGCTCTTGGAGAACATCTGGCCGCCGATGACGACGTTCCACCGCGTCGCGAAGATGCCGAACTGGATCAGCAGGACCGAGATGAAGTAGAGCATCTTCCGGAGGTCCTCGTTCAGGCTGAAGCGGTGCCGGAAGATCTTGGTGACGGAGATGATGGCCAGCGGAAGGATCATGCCGAGCATGACCTGGATGACGATGAGGCTCATGAACAGCTTGCTCATCAGCATCTCGGAGAGGATCTTGATCTCCTCCTCGCTCTGGTAGACGCGGTGGATGAACTCGACCACTTCGAGGGAAAAGTCCACGATGACGGCGTAGAAGAGGAAGTCGACCGCCTTGTCGACGCACTTCATGTTGATCTTGCCGCCCGCCAGCGGGGTGATGACCATGTAGAAGAGAATGACCAGTGCGATCCCGGACACGATCGCCGAGAAGAGGAACACGATGGGGATCAGCACGCTGCTCCACCAGGGGTTCGCCTTGATGGAGCCGAAGATGAACCCGACGTACCCGTGTAGGAGGAAGGCGGACGGGATCCCGATGATAGTGATGGTCTTCAGCGCCTTGTGATCGAATTCGACCCCGCGCGCGCTCGTGTCGCGCGAGAAGAGGGCGAGCGCCCGGTAGACGAACCGCATCACCCCCGTCTTCTCCTCTGCCCACGCGATCATGTCCGTCCGGTGCACGAACCAGATCTCCAGCAGTAGGACCGCCATGAGGTACCAGGCGTACACGAAGCCGAACATCGCCATGGCGGAGGAGGTCTGCGGCGTCAGCAGGATCTCGTAGAACCGCCCCGGGTGACCGAGGTGGGAGACCAGCGCCATCGGCGCGACGAGGAGGTACGCCAGCGCGGTGAGGAGGGAGAGCCGGTAGAGGGGCTGGACCTCCTTCACGTTGAACACCTTCACCAGGGACGCCAGGATGAAAGCCCCCGCGACGACTCCCGTGATGTACGGGTAGACGACGATCAGCATCCCCCAGTGGATCTCGACCTCGTTCGGGTAGATGAACCCCTGGATCTGGGGGAGGATCTCGGCGAGGTGGCGCATCAGGTCCTGGTTCATCGGACTTCTCCGTCCAGGTTCGCGTAGTAGACTTTCGGCTCCGTGTTCAGCCCCGGTTTCAGGACGTGGATCTTGTTCATCCGCAGGAAGCGGGACAGCGGGCTCGCCGCCGCGTTCAGGTCGCCGAAGATCCGCGCCTGGGTCGGGCACACCTCGACGCATGCCGGGAGCTGCCCCACCGAGATCCGGTGGTAGCAGAAGGTGCACTTGTCCGCGGTGTGGGTCGCCGGGCTGAGGTACCGGGCGCCGTAGGGGCACGCCTGGATGCAGTACCGGCACCCGATGCACGTCTTCTCGTTGACGAGGACAACGCCGTCCTCCGTCCGCCACGTCGCCCCCACGGGGCACACCTGCACGCAGGGGGGATCCGCGCACTGGTTGCACAGTTTCGGCACGAAGAAGCTGCGCAGGATGGATTTGTCCAGGGCGGCCTCGGGCACCGGCTCCGCGCCCGGATCAATCGTCCGAACGGCCGTCTCGCCGTTTTTCCGGATGATGTACCGTTCGACCCAGGTCCGGAAGAAGAACGGCTCCTTCGGCACGTTGTTCTCGGCCTTGCACGCCTCCATGCACCGCCCGCACCCGATGCACTTGTCCACCGAGACGCCGTACCCGTACCATTTCCCCGTCCGGACGGTTTCCTTCGCGTGTGCGCTTCCGGGAAGGAGCTTGAGGAACCCGCCGATCGCCCCCCCGGAGCAGAGGAGCGCAAGGAAATCCCTGAGGAACCTTCTTCGGCCGTTCAATTCTCCACCTCCGGCGAATGGGGATAATGGCATTGCCAGCACACGTACTTCTCGCCGTGTTCGGCCATGTCGATCTTCGGGGCGCTCTTCGCCAGCTTCTCCCTGGTCTCCCGGGTGTCCTTCGCATGGCACTTCCCGCAGAACTCCCGGTTCTGGGGCTTCGTCGGCTTCACGCCGCGGGGCGTGATCTTGTGCTGCTGTGGCGCCTGGTGGCACGTGGTGCACTCGAGCTGGACGTGGTGGGACACCGCCTTCGTCCGGGCGATCTCCCCGTGGCACGCGGAGCACTCCTTCGGCGTGGTCGGGGGCTTCGGGTCGTGCGGGTTGTGGCAGCCCGCACACGGCTTGAGCGGGTTATGGCCCTGCGGATTGATCTGCGGGAAACCCCTCGGCCGCGACGGATTGTAGGCGTGGCACTGAACGCAGAAGGAGCGCGTCGCGGGGATCGCCGGCTTGGTCTTGTCGGGGTCCTCGGTGTGCGTCTTTGCGGGGCCGTGGCACGTCTCGCAGGAGAGATCGCGATGGTACCCCGCCTTCTTCTTGCCGTAGATCTCCCCGTGGCACTCCTCACAGGCGTGGGCCCCGGCGTACCGCATCGGCTTGGCCTTCTCGCGGAGGATGGCGTTGTCCCACTGCACGTGGACGCTCTTCATGGGCGTGGGGATCATCACCCACGCGATGGCCAGCACGGCGGTCAGCACGACGAAGACGACGAGCAGCCGCGCCAGGGAGTCCGGCATCTTCTCGGGGAATTTCACCATTTCGCGATATCCCTCCTGGGAACGGTTCCTTTCAATCCCGGTACGACTGGGCCGCCAGCGCGTCCGCCTTCCGGATGAACTCCGTGTCCACGATGACCGGCTTCACCCCGTCATCTCCGACGTAGAACTCGCCGGTGAGTATCGGTACCGCCACCCGGAGCAGCAGCGTGTAGACGAACAGCCCGGTGGCCCAGATCCCGAGGGACACCAGGATCTCGGTTCCCGTCGGGGAGTATTCGAAGATCTCCCCCAGCACGTCGGGCACCAGCCCCGGGATCACCAGGCCCAGCCCCTTCTCGATGTAGACGCCGATGAAGATCAGCACGCACCCGATGTTCAGGGTGACGTAATTTTCCCGCGTCTGGGGCACGAGGAACAGGATGAAGGCGGCGACGTTGAAGAACATCGCGGTCCAGATGTACGGCACGAGGTCGCTGTGGCCCTTGAGCCCCTGGAACAGGTACTCCATGGGGGCGAGGTGGATCGTGTGGGAGTAGTACTCCTTGAACACCTCGGCGCCCAGCAGGAACAGGTTGATGAACATGGAGTAGGCGATGAGCTCGGCGACCTTGAAGATCGCCTCGTCCTTGATCTCGACCCGTGTGTACTTCCGGATCACCTGGAAGAGCATGATCATGAACGCCGGGCCCGAGCAGAACGCCGACGCGAGGAACCGCGGCGCCAGGATCGATGCGTTCCAGAACGGCCGGGCCGCCAGCCCGTTGTAGAGAAACGCCGTCACCGTGTGGATGGAGACCGCCGCGGGGATGGAGAACAGGATCATCGGGTTGAAGAAGTTCGGGTTCGGCTCCTCGCGGTTGTAGTTCTTGTAGCAGATGTACACCGCGATGACCAGGTTCAGCACGAGGTAGGTGTTCAGGACCACCACGTCCCACGCCAGGAGCGACTGCGGGAAGTTCAGGATCCCGATCTTGGGGATCAGGTGCCAGAACCGGTCCGGGCGGCCGATGTCGACGGTGACGAAGAGCAGGCACATGACCATCGCGGAGACGGCCAGCATCTCCCCGAGGACCGCGATCTCCTTGATCGGCTTCCACTTGTACACGTAGGCGGGGATCACGAGGAGGACCGCCGCGGCCGCCACCCCGACCAGGAAGGTGAAGTTGGAGATGTAGAATCCCCACGACGCCTGGTCCCGCATCCCGGTGACGATCAGCCCGTTCTGGAGCTGGTAGACGTACGCCGCCGCGCCGATCGCCATCAGGACGAGCAGGGAGACGATCCACGCGTAGTACGCCTTGCTCCCCTTGGTGACGAGGACCAGCGTCCCCTTGAAGAACTCCCAGATCTTTCTCATCGGCTCACCGCCAGCCTCACGTGGCGTAGAAGTAGTAGAACTTCGGCCGGGTGTTCAGGTCCTCCTTGAGGATGAACACGCGCTTGTTCTCGATCACGTAGCGGATCTCGCTCTCGGGGTCGAGGAGGTTGCCGAACTTCCGCGCCCCCACCGGGCAGACCTCCACGCACGCAGTGTACCGCCCCGGGGTGTTCCGGACCCGCTGGATGCAGAAGGTGCACTTCTCGACCACGCCCACCGGCCGCGGCCGGTTCCCGAGGTAGTGCGTCTCCGGGTTCATCTCCGCCGCGGGGAGGCCCGCCTTCTTCCAGTTGAAGTGGCGCGCGCCGTACGGGCACGCAGCCATGCAGTACCGGCAGCCGATGCACCAGTTGTAGTCGACCACCGTGATCCCGTCCCGCTCCTTCCAGGTGGCCTGCACGGGGCACACCTTGACGCACGGCGGCCTCTCGCACTGCTGGCACTGGACGGGCATGTAGAAGTGCCCCTTTTCGGGGACCTTGGCCGGGTTGTAGTACAACTCCGCCTCCTCCAGGTCCACGCCCCGCTCCTTGTTCAGCTGCAGCACCTGGATCCATTGGATCTGCGGATCGCGGGACTGGTTGTTCTCCTGGATGCATCCGTACGCGCAGCGGCGGCAGCCGATGCAGCGGGACAGGTCCAGGCCGTAGCCGTAGAGCACTCCCTCGATGGGGGGGGTTGCCCGGACCTTCACCGCCTTCCCGAACCGCCCGCTGTACTCCTTTTCCAGCCGGGCGATGACCTTTTCCAGCTCGGGCCTGGAGAGCTCCCGGAAATTCTTCTGGAAGAACGCCTCCCAGACGGAGGCGGAGGCGTCCTTCTCCGGCAGGACCAGCGCCCCCAGAACGGCCGCGACCCCCTTCATCATCTTCCTGCGCGACATCCGGAACGCCTGGCCGTCGCGGGACCCCGGTTTCGGCATGGAACCCTCTCCCGCCGCGCGCGGCGGCTTTCCCGGTGTGGTCACTTTATGTTCTCCGGCCGCACGGGCGGCGGCATCGGCTGGAGCGGCTTGAAGGCGGGGTCGTGCGGGTTGTGGCAGTGGACGCACAGGAGGTACTGCTTCTCCCCGTTCCACATCCCCGAGCGTTTCCCGTGGACCCCCGCTTTCCAGTCGCGGTACTTGTCCCCGTGGCACTGCCCGCACAGCCTGTACGACTCCTCGTGGGGGATCCTCTCCCCGCTCGCGAGACGCAGCTTGTCCCGGTTGGTCGTGTCGTGGCAATCCAGGCACCACCGCTGCCCCTGCGCGTGGTTCAGGACGATGTCGGTGTGCTCGTCTTTGAGCTCCCGCCGGGTCGGGTTCGGCCGGATCTCCTTGTGGCAATCGCTGCAGGGGAAGATCCCGGGCGAAAACGGCGGTTTCGGCACGGCAAACTGCGGGCCGTGCGGCACGTGCGTAGACGCAGCGCCTGCCGTTCCCGCCGGCGCCTCCTGCGGGTGGGCCGCCAGGACACCCGCCGCGGCGAGGCACAGGATCGCCGCCGCGGCCGCCGGGACGATGGCCCGGCGCGCACGTTCCATGTTCATCGCGACTCCTTCGAACCGGGTTTGGGAAATGGACCGACGCAACGCGATCGCCGCGCCCGGGACTGCCTGGGCGTCACTCCCCCATCCGCAGCCCGGACGCTTCGAGAAAGTCGAGGTACTCGTAGATGATGTCGAAATGCTTCTGCTCCTCCGACGCCAGGATCCGGAAGAACGTCTTCTCCTGCCGGTTCGTGGCGTTCTCGGACATCCGGGTGTACATCTCCCTCCCCTCCGCCTCGAATCCGAGGGCCTTTCGCATGGCCACCGCGGAATCCCCGGAGATCGCCTTCTCTTTCTTGATCCGGCTGTACTCCCGCTTGAAGAGGCGCATCCGCCCTTCGCTGCTCGCCGTGGAGACGGCGGGGAACTTCCCCTCCTGCTCGAGCTTCCGGGAGATCGCCTGGATGTCGTCGAAATGCTTCTGCTCCATGTCCGCCAGCAGCGCGAACACCTGCCGGGCGAACGGGTCCATGGCCTTCTCGGCGGACAGGGCGAAGTACCGTTTCCCGGTCTTCTCGAACCGGAGGGCGCGGGTGATGGCGCTGACGGCGTTTTCCGTCTTCTGGACGCGCTTTACCGCTTTCGGCATCTGGAAACCCCTTTTATTAGGATGGTCCTTTCTATATTAACCGGACGAGGGGCCGGTATCCCAAAAAAAATTCAGGAAGGATTCCCGCTTTCGCCCTTCTTCCGGGGGCGGCGGTTCGCCTCCAGCACCTTCTTCCGGAGGCGGATCGCTGCGGGAGTGATCTCCACCAGTTCGTCCTCGTTGATGAACTCGAGGGCCGCCTCCAGGGACAGCGCCCTCGGGGGCACCAGCCGCAGCGCCTCGTCGGCCCCGGCGGCGCGGATGTTGGTGAGCTTCTTCTCCTTGGCGACGTTCACGTCCATGTCCACGGGCCGGGAATTCTCCCCCACGATCATCCCCTCGTAGACCTCTTCCCCTTCGCCGATGAAGAAGGCCCCCCGCGACTGCAGGTGGAAGATGGCGTACGCCGTCGCCCGCCCGGCCCGGTCCGACACCAGCGCGCCGTTGACCCGCTCGGGGATCGGCCCCTGCCACGGGCCGTACCCGTCGAACAGGTGGTTGAGCAGCCCCGTCCCGCGGGTCAGGGTCAGGAATTCGGAGCGGAAGCCGATCAGCCCCCGCGAGGGGATCCGGTATTCCATGCGGACGCGACCCTGCCCGGGATTGACCATCTTCGTCATCTTCGCCCGCCGCGCGCCCAGCGCCTGGGTCACCGCCCCGAGGTGCCCGTCCGGCACGTCCACGAACAGGACCTCCACCGGCTCCAGGACCGTCCCGTTCTCCCGCTTCGTCACCACCTCCGGCCGGGAGACGGAGAGCTCGAATCCCTCCCGCCGCATCATCTCGATGAGGATCGCCAGCTGCAGCTCCCCGCGCCCCATCACCGTGAAGGCGTCGACCGCCGAGTAATCGATCCGCAGGGATACGTTCCCGAGGAGTTCCTTCTCCAGCCGGGCGCGCACCTGCCGCGAGGTGACGAACTTCCCCTCCTTCCCCGCGAAGGGGGAAGTATTGATCGAGAAGACCATCGACACCGTCGGCTCGTCCACGGCGATGCGCGGGAGAGGCTTCGGGGCTTCCGCGTCGGAGATCGTGTCTCCGATCGTCACGTCCTCTATCCCCGCGAGCGCCACGATGTCCCCCGCCCCCGCCTCGGGGATCTCCGTGCGGGTCAGGCCCTCGTAGCCGTACAGCAGCGCCGCCTTTACCTTCCTCACCGCCCCGCCGATCCCGCACAGGGAGACGATCTCCGCGGCGCGCAGCGTCCCCTCGAAAACCCGCCCCACCGCGAGCCGCCCCACGTAGTCGCTGTAGTCGAGGTTGGTCACCAGGAACTGGAGGGTGGCGCCCGGATCGCCGGTCGGCGGCGGAACGTGGGAGAGGATCGCGTCGAAGAGGGGACGCAGGTCCCGTCCCGGCTCTCCCCCCCGGACGGTCGCCGTCCCGGCGCGGGCGTTCGTCAGCAGGACCGGGAACGAAAGCTGTTCCTCGACGGCGTCGAGGTCGATGAACAGGTCGTAGACCTCGTCGATCACCTCGTCGATCCGTGCGTCCGGCCGGTCGATCTTGTTGACCACGAGGATGACGGGCAGCTCCCGCTCGAGGGCCTTCTTCAGCACGAAGCGGGTTTGCGGCAGGGGGCCCTCGGAGGCATCCACCAGCAGCAGGACGCCGTCCACCATCTTCAGCGTCCGTTCGACCTCCCCGCCGAAGTCGGCGTGCCCGGGGGTGTCCACGATGTTGACCTTCACTCCCCGGTAGACCACGGCGGTGTTCTTCGCCATGATCGTGATCCCCTTCTCCCGCTCCAGGTCGATCGAGTCCATCACGCGGTCGGGAACGGCCTGGTGCTCGCGGAAGATGCCGCTCTGCTTCAGCATCGCGTCGACCAGGGTGGTTTTCCCGTGGTCGACGTGGGCGATGATCGCCACGTTGCGGATGTCGGCGGGGGACGGCTTCAAGGGGGAACGGTTAGGCGAAGGAGCGCTCGAAGAGCTCCCGGATGGCCTTCCGGCCGTTCCCCTCGAGAAAGCGGGTCCCGGTCCCGGTGAACCGGGGGTTCCCGATGCGGATTGCCTGCCCCCCCGGCGGGGCCACCCATTTCTCGTCCTTCCAGGTGAACCATGCGTTCTTCCCCTGGTCGAAGACGAAGATCGGCTTGTTGCACAGCTTGGCGAACTCCGCTCCCCACCCCGTGCCGCCCTTGACGGTCCCGTCGGGGAGGACGGCGCCGACCACGTAGATCTCCTGCCCCAAGTTCACCTGGTACCAGATCGTCTGCAGGACCTTCCGGATGGTCGGTGCGTCCGTGTAGGAGCGGTTCAGGAGGCGCGATACGTAGGAGAGGCTCACGTCCCCACGGGCCAGCTCTTCCCGGGAAAGGACCCGGACCCCGCGGGTGCGGGCGACCGCGCGCCCCTCGAACGTGAAGTTGACCTCCTCGATCCCGTGCGCCTCCGCCTGCGCGCCGAACTCCGCCTCGGCCCCGGGCGCGCCGCCGCTGTAGAGGACGCACTCCTCCTTCTTGAGCATCGGGAACTCCTCCGGTAACGGTGTCAGGTTCCCGGCCACTATACCACGCCCCTTGGCCAGCCCACATTTCCCACCTGGGCACTACTTCGGCAGGAGCGCGGTGGTGAGGGCGGGGACGTACGTGATGACGAGGACGCCGGCGAGCAGGATGAGCAGGAAGGGAACGATGGAGCGGCACACCTCCCCGAACGGTTTCCCGAACCGGTAGGCCGACATGAAGAGGTTCATCCCCACCGGGGGCATCAGGAAGCCGAGTTCGAGGTTCGCGAGGAAGATGATCCCGAGGTGCACGGGGTGGACATCGAACGCCGCGGCAAGGGGGGCGATGATCGGCACGACGATCACGATCGCCGAAAAAATGTGCATGAAGGCCCCGACGACGAGCAGGAACACGTTCAGAACGAGGAGAAAGGTGAACCGGGAGTCGATCGTCTGGCGGACCCACTCGAAGATGGCCTGCGGCACTCCGGCGTCGACCATGTATCCCGTGAGACCCGTGGCCGCCGCGAGGAGGAGGAGGAATCCCCCGACGAGCCGCGAGGTTTCCGTCCCCGCCTCCCGCAGCAGTTTCCGCAATCCGGTGTCGCGGTGGACGAACGCCTCGACGCACACCGCGTACAGCACCGTCATCGCAGCCGCCTCGACGGTGGTCGCGATCCCCCCGAAGATCCCCACCAGCACAATCACGGGGAGGAGGAGGTCCCATTTCGCCTCCCGCGCCGCGGCGCCGAGTTCCCCCACGGAGAACGGCGTCCGCCGGGCGCCCGCCCGGACCCCCCCCCATGCGGCCCATGCCGACATGATCGCCGTGAGAAGGATCCCGGGCAGCAACCCGCCGAGGAACATCTTGTCCACCGCGATCCCCGCGACCACCCCGTAGAGGATCACCGGCAGGCACGGGGGGAAGAGGAGCCCGAGGGATCCGGAGGACGTGAGAAGCCCGAGGGAGAACCGCTCTGGGTACCGCTCCACGAGGAGCGCGGGCAGCAGGATCCCCCCCAGCGCGACGATCGTCACCCCGGAGGCGCCGGTGAAGGTGGTGAAGAACGTGCACACGAGGACCGTGACCACGGCGATCCCCCCGGGCATCCAGCCGACGAACGCCCGGAAAAACCGGACGAGGCGCCGGGAGACGTTCCCCACCGTGAGGACGTACCCCGCGAAGCCGAACAGGGGAATCGTCGGGAGGGTAGGGGACGTGACGATGCGGTAGATCTCGGCGGAGATCGAGGCGAGGGGGACGTCGGCATGGCGGAAGAGAAGGACCGCGAGCCCTCCGAGCGCGGCGAAGAGGGGGGCGCCGAGGATCACCGCGAGGAGGAGGGTGACGAGCGCCGCCGCAAACGGAACGGTGCCGAGGATCACCCCCGATCCGACGAACGCCACGCCGGCGACCGCTGCAGCCGCCACCGCCGCGCGGGTCCATCCGTCCCGGGACGAGCTCCGGACGAGCCGCCACGCGATGAGGAGGAACCCCGCCGGAATCACCGCCTCCGCGACCCACAAGGGGAGGATCGGAACCACGTAATGCCGGTCGGCCCATTCGGCCCGGACAAGCTGGAACCCCGACCAGGCGAGCAGGAGGGAGATGGCGGTGGACACCGCCGCGGTGAAGGCGGACAGGATCCGCCGGTACGGCTCCGGAAACCGGTCCGCAAGGCGCCCGATCGAGAGGAGCTGGCCGTCCCGCGCGGCGATCGCCCCCCCGAGGCAGCCGAGCCAGAGGGTGGCGTGCTGGACGAGGGCGTTCGATCCCGGGATCCCCGTGCGCCAGACGCGGCGGCCGACGATCTCCAGGAGCGGGAGCACGGCCATGCCGACGAGGAGGGCGATCGAGACCGCGTTCTCGACGCGGGCCGCGAGCGAATCCGGGAGAGGTTCCCCGGCCCCGCTGCGGGCTTCGCCCCGGGGGGGTACCCCCGCTGCCGGATCCACAGGGGGCAAGGACGGGGATTCGGGGGGCGCTTCCAACCTTACCGGGCCTCGTCCTTCCTGGTGCTTTGCGCGGCGCGGTACTCGTCCCGGTACCCCTTCACCGCGTCGAACGCCTCCGCGGGCATGATGTTCCCGCGCACCCGGGGATGGATGTCCTCCACCATCTTCCGCCACTGCGCCTGGACCTCCGGCGGAACATCGTGGACCTTGAGGCCGTTCTTCACCATCACAGCGAGGGCCTCCTGGTTGAGCCGCCGGATCTCGACCCGCAGCTTTTTCCCCGCGGCGCGGGACGCTTCGAGGAGTTTCGGCCGCAGCTCCGCCGGGATCTTCTCCCAGGCCTTCTTCTCGATCACCGTGGCCCCCGTCAGGGGTGCGTACCGGAGATCCGCCATGTTCGGCGCCAGCCCGAACCACTGGAACGCCAGCGACGCCAGCGGCGTGCTGCTGAACCCGTTCACCATCCCCGTCTGCAGGCTGGGGAGGAGATCGGCCGTGGAGAGGGGGACGGGGTGGAACCCCGTTTCCTTGTACAGCTGCACGAGGGTCGTGTCCCCCGACCACATGAAGAGCTTCAGGGCCTTCGCCTCCGCCGGGGTGACGACCGGCATCTTCGAGAAGAAGTGGACCCATCCGGCGTCGCCCCAGTTCAGGACGACGAATCCCTTTTCCGCCATGTGCTTCTCGAGGACGGGCGCGTACCGGTCGCGGACGTAGTCGAACTCCTCGTCGGAGGCGTACATCATCGGGATGTGAAGGGCGTAGAAGGAGCGGTCGAGGTAGGCAAGGCCGATGCCGGTGATGGCGGCCGCCTGGATCTGGCCGACCCGCATCTTGCGGATCATGGCATCCTCGTCCCCCGCGACGCCGCCCGGGTAGATGCGCAGCACGACCGCGCCGCCGGAGGCCTTCCTCCACTCCTCCCCCATCTCCTGGAGGACGCGGTACCAGGAGGACCCCTCCGGCGCCAGGGTCGCCATCTTCACGACCGTCTGCGCCGCCTGCGCGGGAACCGCCAGAGTCACGGCGAGCAGCGCCACCAGAAGCCCCCCCCTAAGCCTATTCGACGAACAGATCATCCACCCTCCCTTTCAGCCAGCGCGCGCGTCGCTGGGCCACTAGATTCGCCAGGCGGTATTCGGGGGCCGTCCCCCGCGCGTCGAACGCCAGCGCCTGGTCGAGCAGATCGAGGAACTCCTTCCGGTTCTGGACGCGGACCGACACGGTTTCCGCGTATGTCACGAGGGGCGACACCTTCCTCCCCCCGGAAATCTCCATCGCCCGCTCGAAGTGCCGCAGGGCCCTCTTCGCGGACCCCCCCATCGCCTCGGGGCGCCCCCCCTCGAAGGCGATGAAATATTCGTGGATCGCCCCGCCGTCGAACGCCTCGTCCAGCGCCAGCGCCCGCCGCATCAGCGCCTCGCATCGCGGCAGGTCCGCAAGGAGCGCGGGGGCGTCCGGTGTCGAGGTCATCGCGAGGGTCCACGACGCGGCGGTCCAGAAGAGCAGCGGGACGTCCCCTTCCCCCGTCTGCGCCGCCGCGGCCGCGGGATCGCTCTCGAGGCGCTCCGCGAATCCCTGCCGTCCCACCGACAGGCCGCGGACCCCGTACTCCTTCGCCCGCAACAGGAGCCGGCCAGCCCGCTCCATGCCGGCCCTGCGAAGCAAAGGGTCGCTCTCCTCCTCCGCGTCCTGCCGGACGAACGCGACGGTGAACTGGGTGAAGCCCCGCGAGAGGGCCGTCAGCAGGGCCCTGTTCTCCGGCTGTTCGGCGAGGAGCGACTCCATCGCCTTCAGCGGGAACGGCGCCGCCCCGCGCACCAGATCGGGGTCGTCGTCCCGCGCGAAGGCGTCACCGCTGGAAGAGAGGGCGTCGGCGGCCCGCGAGACCACGTACGCCTTCGGGGAGCAGGCGGCGAGTACGGCCGCGAGGAGGAGCAAGGCGTGGAGGCGCACGGGCATCGCCGTCAATCCCTCCCGGCGGGGGCGAGAAGTTCGGCGATCTTTTCCCCCAGCTCCTGCCGCCGGAACGGCTTTTGGAGGAAGCCGCCGAACCCCGCGGCCACGATCTCGTGGATCCTGCCGCTCTCGTCGTACCCGCTGGCGAGGATGGCGCGCACCCCCGGAGCGATCATCCGCATCTCCGCCAGGGCCGCCTCGCCGGTCATCCGGGGCATCCGCTGGTCCAGCAGCACCAGGTCGATCTCCGCGTGGCGCTGCCGGAAGATCTCCACCGCCTCCGGGCCGTCCCCCGCCTCGGCCACCTTGTACCCGAGGGATTCGAGCATCGCGCGGACCACGGCGCGCACGTCCGGCTCGTCGTCCGCGAGCAGGATCCGTCCGGTGGCGGGGCGGGGCGGCGGGGCGGTGTTGCGAAACGCCTTCCGCCGCTCCGGACTGGGGGGGAGCAGGACGGAGAATGTCGCGCCCTCCCCCGGGGGGGAGACGACGCCGACCTCCCCGCCGTGGTTCTCGACGATCCCCCGGATCGCCGCCAGGCCCATCCCGCGGCCCGCGCTTTTTGTCGAGTAGAACGGCTCGAAGATCCGGGACAACGTTTCCCCGCTAATCCCGACGCCCGTGTCGGAGACCTGAAGGGCCACCCGGGAACCGGCCGGCTCCCTCCCCACGCGGACGACGATCCTCCCGCCTCCCGGCATCGCTTCCGCGGCGTTCAGGCAGAGCCCCGTCACCACCTGCCGCATCTGCGCGGCGTCGGCGTGCACGGGGGGAAGGCCTTCCTCGGCGGAGACGACCAGTTCGACGGTGGCGGGAAGCGAGGCGCGGAGGACGGAGACCGTCTCGTTCACCACCGACCGGAGGGAGAGCACGGCGGGAGTGTACTTCCCCTGGCGCGAATATGCGAGTAGCTGTTGGGTGAGCTCGACCGCCCGGCGCCCCATCCGCTGTATCACGTCGAGGTAGGTCCGGGTCTGCGGGTACTCCGCGGCGTGGAGGGAGAGCATCTCCACGGCCCCCTGAATCCCCGCCATGAGGTTGTTGAATTCGTGCGCCACCCCGCCCGCGAGGGTCCCGATGGCGGAGAACATCTGGTTCTCGTGTAGCCGGGCGGCAAACCGCCGGCGGCCCGACACGTCCCGGGTCACGCGGAGCACCCGGAGATCCCCCGGCGCTTCTCCCGGGATCGCGGTCGCCGAGGACTCCACCTCGACGAAAGATCCGTCGGCCCGGCGCATGCGGTGGAGCAGGGTGACCGTCCCCTCCCCGCCGGAGGACACGTGCCGGTTTTTCTCGAGGACCTCCCCGACGTCGTCCGGGTGCAGGAACCCTTCGATGGGGGAGCCCGCGATCAGTTCCGGCCGGGTCCCGAGGATCTGCAGGGAGGCGGGGCTGGCGTAGAGGAAGCGCCCGGACGGCTCGTGAAGGGAGATGAAGTCCGGCGAGCTCTCCGCGAGGAACCGGTACCGGGCCTCGGAAGCCCGCAGCCGGTCCTCCATCCGCCGGCGCTCCAGGGCGGCGGAGAGGATCGCCGCCACCAGGTCCATGTCGGCCAGCACCTCTCCGGTCCACGGCCGTGGATTCCCGGAAACGTGGAGGGCGAGAAAACCGAGCAGGCGCGTCCCGAACCGGAGGGGGACCAGGAGGGCGGACCGCACGGGGAAACCCGAGAGGAGCCGCTTCAGCGGGTCCGTCGGCGGAAGCCGGTCGAGGTCGTCCGCGCGGAGCTTCCCTTCCGCGCGCAGCCGGTCGAGGAGCGTGTCTATCGCCGGGCCGGGCCGGTACGCCTCCGCCGCGTCGGTCGGGCCGCCGGACACGCCGGCCCGGCGGAGCAGCGAAGGCACCCACTCCTCGCCGCAGAAGAAGAGGCATCCGCCCTCCGCGCCGCTCAGGGCGAGGATCTCGCGGCACACCTCGTCGAGGAGTTCGTCGAACGCCAGGCCGAGGGCGCAGATCCGGGCGATCCGCGGAACGGAGGAGCGGGGGAGGTCCCGGGGAGAATGCCCGGTGCCCTTCCGTGTCCCTGAAGGAAATGGAATCGCGTTGCCCAACGGTATCCGCTCCTCGACCCGAAAAATATTTATTATAGCGCCGGTGTCCCGCCCGGGATACGGGGCGTAATCACGAGGGGGAAAGGATCCCGCCCCCCGCAGCGTAGTGCGCCGCGCCGAGCAGGGGAGCCGTGGGATCCAGGATGACGGAAACCGGCACCCGGGAGAGCAGTTCCGCCATCCGACCTTTGTCGTGGAACGCCGCGAGGAACCCTCCCTCGCGCAAGGCGGGAAGGATCGCGGGTGCGATCCCCCCTCCCAGGTAGACGCCCCCGGTAGCCAGGTACTGGAGGGCCAGATTTCCGGCCTCCGCTCCGTAAAGGGAACAGAAAACCCGCACCGCCTCCACGCAGGCGGGGGAGGTCCCCGCGAGGCCGTTCCGGACGATCGCGTGCTGCGGGTTCTCCACCCGCGTCTCCGCCGCGACGCCGGGAGGCTCCGCGACCCTCTCCACCTCGCGCAGGAACCGGTGGATGTCGCGCAGGCCGGGGCCCGACAGGACCCGCTCCACGCTGATCCGACCGTACATACCCCCCAGGAATGCGTGCAGGCGGACCTCGATCCCGGTACGCGGGGCGAAGTCCACGTGGCCGCCCTCCGACGCGAGGGGGAAGTACCCTCTGCCCGTCCCGACGAGAAACGACTCCCCCAGTCCCGTGCCGGCGGCGAGGACCGCCATGGTACCCCGAGGGTCCGGTTCCCCCTTCTGCAACACCGCGACCGCCTCCGGCGGGAGGAACGGAACCGCGGAGGCCATCGCCTGCAGGTCGTTCACCAGATACGCCTCACGGGCGCCCGAACACCGGCGAAGGGCCGCTTCCTCCACCACCCAGTCGAGGTTCGTCAGGCGGCACTGCCCGGAGAGGACGGGGCCGGCCACGCCGACGCACGCCCGCTCGATGGCCGGGGCCTGCGCCAGGAAGTCGCGCAGGATCGCCTCGAGCCCCGGGTACTCCTGGCTCGGGTAGGTGGCCGACCGCTCGCGGGAAAGTCCCGCCCCCTCCCGGCGATACAGGGCCAGGTTCGTCTTGGTCCCGCCCACGTCGCCCGCGAGGATCATCCGGTCCTCCCCTTCGCCCTTCCGGTCACGGTGTCCGCCACTGCCGTCCCTCCCGCGCCAGGAGCGCGTCCGCCTCGCCGGGCCCCCAGCTGCCGGCGGGGTAATAATACAGATCCTGTCCGGGGTTTTCCCGCCACCGTTCCAGGTACGGTTCCAGGAGCGCCCAGGACACCTCCACGATGTCCTCCCGCGGGAAGAGGGCCGCGTCCCCGAGCATCGCGTCCAGGAGCAGCCGGCCGTACGCCGGCGGGCTCTTCCCCCCGAACGCCTGCTCGTAGGAGAACCGGAACTGGACGGGCTGGACGCAGATCGAGGGCCCCGGGAACTTCGCGCCGAACTGCAGGAAGATCCCCTCGTCGGGCTGGATGTTGAGGACGAGCTGGTTCGACTCCATCTGCCCGCACGCCGTGTCCTCGAACAGGCGGTAGGGTGCCGGCCGGAACCGGATGGCGATCTCCGAGACCCGCCCGGCGAGGCGCTTCCCGGACCGCAGGTAGAAGGGTACGCCGCCCCACCGCCAGTTGTCGACGGTGAACCGGGCGGCGACGTACGTCTCCGTCAGGGAGCCCGGCGGCACGCCGCGTTCGGACCGGTACGCCGGCACCGCCTGCCCCCGCACCGTTCCCGCGGCGTACTGTCCCCGGACGCACGCCTCCCCCAGCATACCGGGGGGGACGGGCTCCACGGAGCGCAGGAGCTTGAGCTTCTCGTCCCGCACGTCGTCCGCCGACAGGGAGATGGGGGGCTCCATCGCCACCAGCGCCAGCAGCTGCAGAAGGTGGTTCTGGAGCATGTCGCGGACCGCCCCGGCGCCGTCGTAATAGTCCCCCCGGCTCTCCACTCCGATCTCCTCGGCCGCGGTGATCTGCACGTGGTCGACGTAGTTCCGGTTCCAGAGGGGCTCGAAGATCCCGTTGCCGAACCGGAAGACCAGGAGGTTCTGGACCGTCTCCTTGCCGAGGTAATGGTCGATGCGGAAGACCTGCTCCTCCCGGAAGACCGCCGACACCTCGGCGGAGAGGATCTTCGCACCGGCAAGGTCGTTGCCGAACGGCTTCTCGATCACCACGCGTCGGAAACCGGCGAGTCCCTCCTCCGGCGCGGAGAGACCGGAAGCGCCGATCCCGCGGACGGCGGCGGCGTAATGTTTCGGGGCCAGCGACAGGTAGAAGAGGAGGTTCCCGGGGATTCCCCGCTCCCCGCACAGGGAACGCACCCGGTCGCGCAGCGCCGGGAAACCCTCCGCGTCGAGGATGTCGCCGGGGTGATAGAACAGGCGGGAAGCGAAGGCCTCCCACGCCCCGGCGTCGAACCCGGCCCCCGCCACCTCCCGCGCAGCGGCGATGAGCCGCTCCCGGAACGATGCGTCGGTGTGGGCGGTCCGGGAAACCCCGAGGACGGCGAATCCACCGGGGAGCATCTTCTCGCGGTGGAGGTCGAACAGGGCGGGGACGAGCTTCCGGCGGGCGAGATCCCCCGAGGCGCCGAAGATCACCAGCAGGCAAGGGTCGGGAACGGCGGGCGCGCCGGCCCCCGCCGGCAAACCGCCGGGGGTTGCCCGATCCGCCGGTGCGGCCACGGAGCGCCACCCCCTCCCGGCCGCGTCAGCGGGCAGAGGCGCCCGCCAGGCGTCCCTCGATGGCCGCGAGGAGCTTCCGGTGGGAGTCCAGGAAGCTCTGCACCCCTTCGTCCTCGAGCCGGCCGCACACCTCCTCAATGCCGATGTCCAGCAGTCCGAGCTCCCCCAGCACCTCCTTCGCCTCCGGGACCGATCCGGCCAGGGCGTCGGCCACGGCCCCGTGGTCGCGGAAGGCGTCCATCGTCTGCGGCGGCATCGTGTTCACCGTGTCGGGGCCGATCAGCTCCTCCACGTATTTCACGTCGGAGTATCTCGGGTTCTTCGTCCCCGTGCTCGCCCACAGGGGGCGCTGCTTCCTCGCCCCCCTCGCCGCGAGCGCCTTCCAACGGGGAGTTTCGAGGAACTCCCCGAACCGGCCGTACGCCAGCCGGGCGTTCGCCACCGCCACCTCCCCCAGCAGGGATTGCGCCGTCTCCGCCTTCGGCGAGCCGGGCCACCGCGTCACGACGGACATCAGCAGAGGGTCCACCGCCGTGTCCACGCGGGACACGAAGAAGGACGCCACGGAGGCGACCTTCCGCAGGTCGCCCCCCGCGGCGAGCAGACGCTCCAGCCCCTTCATGTACGCCCCCGCGACGTCCGCATACCGCAGTACCGAGAAGATGAGCGTCACGTTGACGGGGACGCCGGAGGCGATCGTCTCCTCCACCGCGGGCAACCCCTCCTTCGTGCCGGGGATCTTGATCATCACGTTGGGCCGCCCCACCGCGTCGAACAGCTCCCGCGCCCGGGCGATCGTGGCCCCGGTGTCCCGCGCCAGGTCCGGGTCCACCTCCAGGGAGATGTACCCGTCCTCCCCGCCCGATGCGTTGTACACGGGGCGCAGGATGTCCGCGGCGGCGCGGATGTCGTCCGTCACGATCCGCTTGTACGCCTCCGGGAGCGGTACCCGGCCCTTCGCCAGGGCGAGGATCTGGGCGTCGTAGTCCTTCCCCGACGAGACCGCCTTCTGGAAGATCGTCGGGTTCGACGTGACGCCCCGGATTCCGTCCTCCGCGATCCGACGCCCGAGCTCGCCGGAGACGATCATGCCCCGGTGGATGTAGTCCAGCCAGGGGCTCTGGCCCGACGCCCCCAGCGCGACCAGCGGATTCCCGCTCATTCCCTCCCCCCTCCCTTCGCCGCGGCGAGCAGGGATTTCGCCCGGTCCCGCACCGCCTCCGGGGTGATCCCGAACTCCCGGAACAGCCGCTCGCCGGGGGCCGATGCGCCGAACCGGTCGATGCCCACCGACGCCCCCCGCGCCCCCACGTACCGCTCCCACCCGAATGTGCAGCCCGCCTCCACGGAGACCCGCGCCGCGACGCGCGGCGGCAATACCGTTTCCCGGTATTCCGCCGGCTGCTCCTCGAACCGCTCCCAGCACGGCATGCTCACCACGCGCGCCCGGACCCCCTCCCCGGCCAGCAGCCCGCGGGCGGCGAGGGCGACGGACACCTCCGACCCGGACGCCAGCAGGAGGACGTCGGGTTCCCCGCCCTCCGCCTCCTCGATCACGTATGCGCCCCGGGTGACGCCCCCGTCCCGGAACACCTTCTCCGGCGCGAGGACGAGAATCTTCTGCCGCGTCAGGACGATCGCGGTGGGACCCCCCGTCCGCTCCATCGCCATCCGCCACGCGGCGGCCGTCTCGTTCGCGTCCGCGGGGCGTACGACGTGGAGGTTGGGCATCGCCCGCAACGACGCGAGGTGTTCCACCGGCTGATGCGTCGGGCCGTCCTCCCCCAATCCGACGGAGTCGTGGGTCAGGACGTAGACCACCCGGCACCCCATGAGAGCCGCCAGGCGGATCGAGGGGCGCATGTAGTCTGAAAAGATGAAGAAGGTGCCCCCGTACGGGATCACCCCGCCGTGCCGCGCCATCCCGTTCAGGATCGCCCCCATCCCGTGCTCCCGCACGCCGAAGTGGAAGTTCCGCCCCCCCGGCTCCGCGTCGGGGAGGAATTCGCCGCCTCCCCGGATGACCGTTTCGGTGGAGGAGCCCAGGTCCGCGGATCCCCCGGCCAGCTCCGGCACCTTCGCCGCGATCGCATTCAGCACTTTGTTGGATGCGCTCCGGGTCGCCACCGCGCCGCTCTCCGGCGCGAAAGTGGGGATCCCGTCCGCCCACCCTGCCGGCAGGTCGCCCCACATCCGCCGCTCCCACTCCAGCGCGAGGTCGGGATGCGCCGTGCCGTACGCCGCCATCTTCAGGCGCCACTCCTTCTCCGCCCGCTCCCCGCGGGGGATCGCCTCGCGGAAGTGGGCCAGCACGTCTTCCGGCACGAGGAAATCCGGGGAGCCCGGCCACCCGAGGTTCTCCTTCGCCAGGGCGAGCTCCGCCTCCCCCAGCGGCGCCCCGTGCGCCTCGGCCGTGTCCTGCCGGTTCGGCGCCCCGTACCCGATGGTCGTCCGGACGATCACCAGCGTGGGGCGTTCGCGTTCCGCGAATGCCGACCGGATGGCGGCTTCCATCCCGGCGAGGTCCGTGTTCCCGTCCGCCACGGACAGGACGTTCCACCCGTAGGCCAGGAACCGGGCCGCCGTGTCCTCCCGGAAGGCGAGATCGGTCGACCCCTCGATGGTGATCCGGTTGTCGTCGTAGAACGCCACCAGGTTCCCCAGCCGGTGGAAGCCGGCAAGCGACGCCGCCTCCGCGCCCACGCCCTCCATCAGGTCCCCGTCGGAGCACAGCGCAACGACCCGGTGGGATACGACCTCGTGGCCCGGCCGGTTGAACCGGTGCGCGAGGAGGCGGGACGCCATCGCCATCCCCACGGCGTTTCCCAGCCCCTGCCCCAGCGGACCCGTCGTCACCTCGACCCCCGAGGTGTGCCCCGCCTCGGGGTGCCCTGGCGTCCTGCTCCCCCACTGGCGGAACGCCTTCAGGTCGGGAAGCGTCACGTCGTACCCCGTGAGGTGGAGGAGGGAGTACAGCAGCATGGAGGCGTGGCCGCAGGAGAGGACGAACCGGTCCCGCCCCGCCCATTCCGGGTTCGCCGGGTTGTACCGCAGGTGCCTCGTCCAGAGCAGGTACGCCAGCGGCGCCAGGGCCATCGGCGTGCCGGGGTGGCCCGACTTCGCCTTCTGGACGGCGTCGGCCGAGAGGAACCGGATCGTGTTGATGGCGCGCAGCGCCAGCGCGGCGTGCTCCAATGAGATCCCCCTTCGGCGCTTCTACCCCTGCTGGGCCTTGAGTTTCTCGTTCGGCCGGATCTCGAGCTGCACCCGCCGGTTCGACTGCCGTCCCTCCGGGGTGGAGTTGTCGGCCACCGGGTTGGACATGCCGTATCCCTTGATGGAGAGCCGCGACGCGGGGACGCCGTACTGGATCAGAAGGTCGCGGACCGTGTCGGCCCGGCGCTCGCTGAGCCGCTGGTTGTACTCCGGCTTCCCGGTGGAGTCGGTGTGCCCCTCCACCGTGACGTAGGTGTCGGGGTATTTCACCAGCACCTCCGCCGCTCTCGCGATCGAATCCTTCGCCGTGGGCCGGACGTCGGACTTGTCCACGTCGAAGAGGATCCCGGACGGGAGGGCGACGTACAGCCTGTCCCCCTCCCGGGCGACGGCGGCCTCGGGAAGCTGCCGCTTCATCTCCGCCGCCTGCCGGTCCATGTAGTTCCCGATGGCGCCGCCCGCCAACGCGCCGACGGCGCCCCCGACGAGAGCCCCCGTCCCGCGGTGTCCGCTCCCCGCGATCAGCGCCCCGGCGCCGGCCCCCACGGCGGCCCCCCCCAGCGCCCCGATCGCCGTGCGCTTGTACTCGGTGGTGCCGTCGGGGTTCGTCGCGCAACCCGCGGTAAGGAGCAGCATCGAGGCGAGGACAACCCCGATGGACTTCACGAACCAACGGGAGATCCTGTTCCTGCCGTTCATCCTCCGCACCTCCGCATTGCGATAATTTTTACTGATGGTCCGGGGAGTTCCGGGGGTTCATCTTATCATCTCCGTCCCCTGCCGGACCCGCCGCGGGTGCGTTTCCCTCCCCCGCTTCCACCGGCGCCCCGGGCCAGATCAGCGACGCGGTCACGGACGCGCCCAGCAGCGACACCACGACGAGAAGGGACCACTCGGCCGGGACCTCGACCCATTTCTCCAGGCACATCTTCCCGCCCACGAAGACCAGCACCATCCCGAGCCCCACCTTGAGGAACCGGAAGGAGTCCATCATCGTCTTCAGGACGAAGTAGAGGGCCCGCAGCCCCAGGATGGCGAAGATGTTCGAGGTGAAGACGATGAAGGGGTCGCGGGTGATGCCGAAGACCGCCGGGATCGAGTCCACGGCGAAGACCACGTCGGTTGCCTCCACCACGAGAAGGACCGGCAGGAGGGCCGTGGCGTACCACCTGCCCTTGTGCTTCACCAGGAAATCGCCGTTCCCGAAGTGGCGCACGACGGGGAACACCTTCCCGAAGAGCTTCAGGACCGGGTTGTTCTCCGGGTGGGTCTCCACGTCGTGCCCCGCCAGGATCTTCCCGCCCGTGTAGACGAGGAAGGCTCCGAAGACGTACAGCAGCCAGTGGAACCGGGAGATGAGGGCTGCGCCGAGGAGGATGAAGGCGGCCCGCATGATCATGGCGCCCAGGATCCCCCAGAGGAGGACCCGCCGCTGGTACAGGGGGGGGACGCCGAACGTCCGGAAGATGAGGATGAAGACGAACAGGTTGTCGACCGAGAGCGCGTACTCGATGATGTACCCCGTCACGTACTCGACGGCGACCCGGTGCCCGAAGCGCCAGAGGAGCCCCGCGCCGAAGAGGAGCGCCACGCCGATCCACCCGGCGGTCCAGGCGGACGCCTCCCGCATCGACATCTCGTGGGGGTTCCGCCGGTACGCCGCGATGTCGACGGCCAGCAGGGCGAGGACGAGGGCGAGGTACCCTCCCCAGAGCAGGGGCGTGCCGATCGATTGCGGCAATCCGGTATGCCTCCCGAACGTTCTGCCGGAAAGAGTACGATGATACTGCCCCCCCGCTGATTCCGGAAGGGGGCAGGGGGCGGGATTTGAAGGTCCGCGTGCTCTGCTACGAGGGGTACAGGGCGGAGGAGACCCCGCGGGCGTTCCTTCTCGGGGAGCGCCGGGTCGAGGTGGTCCGGATCCTGGACCGGTGGCGCGGGGAGGACCACGAGTACGTCAAGCTCGACGGATCCGACGGCGCCCGGTACATCCTGCGGTACGATCGCGCAAAGGACGAGTGGGAGATCCAGATGATGGAGGCGCCGGAGCAATAAGCACCTCCCCGGTTGTCCTTCGCGGAACAACCCGGGGACTCCCAGGTCCGACGCATGACCGTCCTCCTGTGCTTCAGGCTCCCCCCTCAACCGGGGGGGACTTTCCGGTCCGCCAGCGCCCACTTGAGGAGAGGCGGGGTGACGAGTGTGGTCACGATCACCATGATGACGACGGCGGAGTAGGTGATCGCCCCGATCACCCTTTCTCCCTCGAGGACGAGGGACGCCCCGACGCTGGCGAAGATCAGGCCGACTTCCCCCCGGGGGATCATCCCGATCCCCACCGCCCACCGGTTGACCTTCCTGTCGAGGACCCCGAGGGAGCAGAGCTGCTTCCCGACGATCGCGGCGACCGTGAGCAGCAGGGAGAGCCAGAGGGCCTCCGTCGACGCGAACGCGGCGAGGTCCACCTTGGCCCCCATCTGGACGAAGAAGACCGGGGCCAGCAGTTCCACCAGGGGGCGAAGCGCATCCTCGAGATAGTGGATGTTCCGTTCGCCGAACCTCTGGAAGTGGACCGGTTCGAGGATGAGCCCCGCGGCGAACGCGCCCACGATCGGCGCCAGCCCCGCCACCCCGGCCAGGTGGGACAACAGGAAGCAGAACGCGAGCGAGACGCCGATCAGGACTCCCGACCCCCGCAGCCGCGCAGCGCCCGAAAAGAGACGGGGGGTGATCCACGTGCCGAGGAGGAGCGAGCCCGCGAGGAACCCGACCGCCTTCAGGGTGATCTCCACCTGCGGCCAGACTCCGTCGGGCGCCCCGCCCTGACCCGCCGCGACGATGGAACCGGAGATGGCGGCGAGGATGATCAGGCCGAGGACGTCGTCGACGACCGCGGCACCGAGGATGATCCGGGCCTCCTTGCCGCGGGATTTCCCGATGTCCTGGAGGACGCGCGCCGTGATGCCGACGCTCGTGGCGCACAGGGTGGCCCCGAGGAAGGCGTGGGTGTGCCAGGAATGTTCCGGAACAAGCCAGACGCCGACCAGCCACCCGAGAGCGAAAGGCGCGGCGACCCCCAGCACCGCGACGAGGAACGAGGAGAGCCCCACGCGCAGGATGTCCCGGATCGTCGACTCCAGCCCCACCTCGAACAGGAGCACCACCACGCCGATCCTGGCGAACAGGTCCACGCCCGGGTCGGTCGCGATCCCGTCCAATCCGTGCACGCCGGCCAGGTGCAGGTTGCCGAGGAGAACCCCCGCCAGGAGCTCCCCGAGGACCGCCGGCTGCCCGAGCACGACGGCCAGGTGCCCCATGAGTTTCGCGGCCAGCAGGATGACGACCAGGTACAGCATCAGCGGGATGGACGGGTCCTCCCCCGCCGCGAACGCGATCGCCGGGTACAGGAGGACGGCGGCAAGGAGCAAAATTCCTGCGGACGGCGTCTTTCTCGCCATGCGGCATTTTATCCTTGCAACCTTGTGGATTTCCACGCCGGGTACCCGGTACTTCCGGCGAAACCTGTTTATCATACAAATCATTTGTGTTAGAATCAATGTGCCGCCATGAAAAAGGGGGTTTTGTCGGGTGAAGGAGATGCCGCCCGCCACACGGGACCGGGAAATCACGGACGTCCTTGACAACCTGAGACGGGTGTTCAAGGTGGTCCACCGGTACTCCAAACGCGCCGATAAGGTCGGAGGGCTGACCGGCCCGCAGGTTTGGGCCATGAAAGTCGTTGCGGAATCCGCGCCGATCCGGGTGACCGATCTCGCCCGGCGGATGTACCTGCATCCGTCCACGGTGGTCGGCATCCTGGACCGGCTGGAACAGCAGGGCCAGGTCACACGGACAAGGTCGGAGAAGGACCACCGCGTCGTGAAGGTCTCATTGACCGCGAAGGGAAGGGAGACGGTGTCGAAAGTCCCGCAGATCGCCCAGGGGCTGCTCCTTTCGGGGCTGAAAGAGTTGTCCGACGAGGATCTCCAGACCGTCTCCGAAGGATTGCGGCGGCTGGTCGGAATCCTGGGCGTGGAAGGGATGCCACCCCCCCTCCTCCTGTCGCCGGAAATCAACGCACCGGAGGGGATCGGGGATCCGGGGAGTCGCGCAGGGGAACCCGCTTGAAGATCACGCTCCGCCTCATCGTGTCGCTTGTTCTCGTGGTCGCCCTGTCGGCCATCGCGTTTTCGTTCTATCAGGTGCGCGAGGAAAAGACGCGCCTTCGGTCCGATCTGGAGAGGCGGACCATCACCCTGGCCGAAAGCATCCAGGAATCCGTCGCCCCGCTCGTCGAGTCGGATTCCTCCGAGAAGCTCGGCCGTATCGTCCAGCGGTTCGGCAACCGCGAACGGTTCATGGGGATCGCGGTGCACGACACCCGCGGTCAGCTCCTGGCGTCGACCGCCGACCTCGAGCGGCAGATCCCGGGGGCCGTCCCCCAGGTCGTCCGCGTCCTGGAGGAAGGCCGGCCGGAGGGCGGGTTCTTCCGCGTCGGGGACCAGAGGATCTACATCTCCGGGTATCCTCTCGTCTCCGGGGAAGAGACGGTCGGGGTCCTGACGCTCTTCCACAACGCGTCGTACATCGACGTCCGGCTGAAGGAGATATGGGAGCACAACCTCCTCCGCTTCCTGGTCCTGTCCTTGCTGGTCGTCGTGATCACCCTGGTCGTGGTGCGATGGAGCATCACCGGGCCGATCGCCCAGGTCGCGGGCTGGATGCGGGACCTGCGCACGGGGAAGACCAGGGAAGCCAAACCCGCGGTGCTTCCGAAGGTGGACGCGGCGCTCGATCCGCTGATCTCGGAGGCGACCCGGATGGCGAAGACCCTGGCCGTCGCGCGGGCGAAGGCGGAAAAGGCTGCCAGGCTGGCCGCCCGGGGGGAATCCCTCTGGACGTCCGACCGCCTGAAGGATCACATGCGCGCGGTGCTCGGAGGGAAGAAACTGTACCTGGTTTCGAACCGGGAGCCGTACCTTCACGAGAAGGACGGCCCGAACGTCCGGTGCATCGTACCCGCGGGCGGGCTGGTCACCGCGCTCGATCCCGTGATGCGCGCCTGCGACGGCCTCTGGATCGCGCACGGAAGCGGCGACGCGGACCGCGAAACCGCCGACGGCAACGACACGCTCCGCGTACCGCCCGGGGAGCCGGCGTATTCCCTGAAGAGGGTCTGGCTGACCCGGGAGGAGGAGGACGGCTACTACTACGGGTTCTCGAACGAGGGATTGTGGCCGCTGTGCCACATCACCCACACCCGACCCGTGTTCCGCCTGGAAGACTGGAACCATTACCGGAAGGTGAACGAGAAGTTCGCCGAGGCGCTGTACCCGGAGATCGCGGGGGAGGAGTACCCCCTGGTCCTGGTGCAGGACTACCATCTCGCCCTGCTGCCGGCCTTGATCAAGGAGAAGCGGCCCGACGCGAAGGTGGCGATCTTCTGGCACATCCCGTGGCCGAACCCGGAGGCCTACGGCATCTGCCCGTGGCGACAGGAGATCCTCCAGGGGATGCTCGGTTCCGACATCATCGGGTTCCACATCCAGTTCCACTGCAACAACTTCCTGGAGACCGTCGACCGGTTCCTCGAATCGAAGATCGACTGGGAGCAGTTCTCGGTTACCCGGGGGGGGCACGCGACGCTGATCAAACCGTTTCCCATCAGCGTCAGTTCCGAAGAGCTCCACGGGGAAATCGTATCGGACGATCATCCCGGAAAGGAGGAGCTGCTCCGGGGGATCGGAGTCAAGGCGGAGTTCCTCGGGGTGGGAGTCGACCGGATCGACTACACGAAAGGGATCCCCGAACGGTTCCGGGCCATCGAGCGGTTCTTCGAGAAACACCCGGAATACCTGGGACGGTTCACCTTCGTGGAACTGGGAGCCCCGAGCCGCATCCACATAAAGAAATACCGCGACCTGATGACGGAGATCGAGGAGGCGGTGGACAAGGTCAACTGGCGCTTCCGGACGAAAACGTGGATGCCGATCGTGTTCCTCAAGGCGCACCACACCCACGAGGCGATCCGGCCCTGGTACCAGGCGGCCGACGTCTGCATGGTCACCTCCCTGCACGACGGGATGAACCTGGTCGCCAAGGAGTTCGTCGCCGCCCGGGACGACGAGGACGGCGTGCTGGTCCTGAGCCAGTTCACGGGGGCTTCCCGCGAGCTGAAGGATGCCGTCATCGTCAACCCGTACGACATCGAGGAGATGGCCGACGCCATCTTCCTCGCGATCGGGATGGAGCCCGCGGAACGGTCCGGGAGGATGCGGCGGATGCGCGCGAACATCAGCGAATACAACGTTTTCCGGTGGGCGGGAAGAATGATCACCGAGCTCGCCCGATTGCGGCTTGCGGAAAGCGGTGCCGGGTCGGAGAGCGCGACATGAATTTCCTGCTGGCTCCGCGCTTCCTCTGGACGTTCGACTTCGACGGAACGCTGTCCCGGATCGTCCCCGACCGCAACGATGCGCGGCTTCACCCGGAGTGCGGGAGGATGCTCCGGTACCTGCTGAGCAGCCCGTGGAACCGGGTCGCGGTGATCTCGAGCCGCGCCCTCGAAGACATCGCGCCCCGGGTTCCCATCCCCGGGCTGTACGTGGGCGGGGGGTCCGGCCTGGAGTGGCGGCTGCCCGGGGGGGGCCGGACCGGTCCGGGCAGCAGCGCGGAACGACTCCTGTCGGCCAACCAACGCGCGGTCGCCCCGCTCCTTTCGGAGATCACCGCGATCCCCGGGGTGGAGGTGGAGGACAAGCGGTGGTCCGTGGCAATCCACATCCGGAACGCATCCCCGCAGACTTTCCGCAGGAGGGCGTCGCTGCTGGCCCGGCTTAGGGATCTGCCGGGGATCAAGGCGTACCGGGGCCACGACGTCCTGGAGGTACAGCTGGTGAAGGGAGGGGGCAAGTCCAACGGGTTGCGGCGGCACTGCCGGCTGGCCGGGTGGAATCCTTCCCGGGACGGGATCGTGTACGCGGGAGACGACGAGGACGACACGGTCGCGATGCGGTGGGTGCTGCGGAAGGGAGGAACCGCTTTCTGCGTCGGTGACCGCGTGCACGTGCCGGGGGCGCACCACGTGGAAGGTCCGGCCGCCCTCGCGCTTGCCGTCCGCCACCTCGCGGAATCCGTACCCCGTTGGCGAGAGGATCGGGGAAGGACGGTGGTGGCATGACGCCCTTCGAGGTGAAGGACTGCGCCCTGCTGGTGCGGATGAGCGGCCTTTCTCCCGCCACCAACCTGAGGGAGTTACGGGAGCGGTTCGCCGCATGCAGCTGGAGCGTACTGTTCCACCACTACTGCGAGACCACGCTCCGCACCACCTATGACAACCTGGATTACCGGAACGACTTCGCCGTGTGGGCGAAGCTGTACCTGGGCGACCGCGTGCTCGCGGAGCGGCTCGGAATCCTGGACCCGTATTCGTTCCAATCCCTGAAGGAACTGCGGGCGGCGACGCTGGAGGTGATCGACCAACGGCTCAGCGAATCGGCCATGGTCCCGTGGGCCCGGCATGGGGACGAGTTCTTCTTCATGGAGGCCACTACCGTCGTGTTCGACGCGGGGATCCGGATCACGCAACCCTCCCTGCTCGGGGCCTTCATCCGGGAGATGACCAACGGGAGCGTGTATTATCACTTCCTGGAAGCCCGCCGCCGTCTGCCGATCGGGATGGACGACTTCACCGCCTGGCTGCTGAAGGACGAGGAGGCGAACCAGCCGTACATCCGGGCCCTCGCATCCGTCGACTTCTACTTCCGCAGCCTGCCCGACTTGCGACGCGAACTGGCTCGCGTCCTCACCGAAGCGGAGGCCGCGAAATGAGCGCACCCCTCTCCGCGTACGAAGGGATCGTGGGATCCGCCGTCATCCGGCAGTTGCGCCAGCTGGGGGAGAAGCTCGCGGGGACCCGGATCGTACACGTGAACTCCACCCGGGAAGGCGGGGGGGTCGCGGAGATCCTGGAGTGGATGACCCCGCTGATGGGCGAACTGGGGTTGCAGGCGTCCTGGGAGGTCATTCACGGGACGCCCCCGTTCTTCGAGATCACGAAATCGATCCACAACGCCCTGCAGGGACACCCCGTCTCGATTTCCGTCAAGAACTGGAAACTCTACGAGGACGTGAACGCCCGGAACTTCGAGCGCCTGGGCCCGATGCTGGAGGAGGCGGACGTCGTGTTCATCCACGACCCCCAGCCGGCGCACCTCCTTTCGCTGTGCGGGCGCCGGAAGGGGAAGTGGATCTGGCGCGCCCACATCGACATCAGCCGCCCGTACCGGCCCGTATGGAAAATGGTGCGCCCCATGGTGGAAGCGTTCGACGCCAGCATCTTCTCGATGGCGGAGTTCGCCCAGACGCTCCCCCACCCACAGTTTCTGGTGCCGCCGAGCATCGACCCCCTGAGCGAGAAGAACAGGGCGCTCGAGACGCCGGAGATCGAGGCCGTGCGGGCGGAGTTCGGGCTGGACCCGTCACGACCCCTGCTCGTCCAGATCTCGCGCTTCGACCGGTTCAAGGACCCGGTGGGCGTGATCGAGGCGTACCACCTGGTCCGGAAGGTCGCCCCCGTGCAGCTGGTCCTCGCCGGGGGTGGCGCGACGGACGACCCGGAAGGAAAAGCGGTGCTGGCCGACGTGATGGAGGCGGCCGCCGGCGACCCGGACATCCACGTCCTGCTCCTCCCCCCCGACTCCCACCGGACGGTCAACGCGCTCCAGCGCCTCGCGGACATCATCATCCAGAAGTCGACCCGGGAAGGGTTCGGCCTGACGGTGACGGAAGGGATGTGGAAGGGGAAGCCGGTCATCGGGGGGGACGTGGGCGGGATCCGGCTCCAGGTGGTGAACCACCACACCGGTTTCCTGGTGAACACCCCGGAGGGGGCCGCCCACCGGATCCGGTACCTGCTCCATCACCGGGAGCGGATCGAGGCGATGGGAATGGAGGCCCGCGAGTCCGTCCGGGAGCATTTCCTGCTCACCCGGCACCTGCGGGAATACCTCGCCCTGATGCTGGTCATCGCCCGGGGCGGCCAGGTGCGGTTCCTCGAGGTGTGACGCCACCGCCGCGCATCCCCGACTCCTCCGGGATCAGGATTCCGGGGCGGGGCCTCCGGCGCTCGATCCACGCAGGTCTGCTGACGTCCGACCGACAAGCAGGGACGCGACCACACCGCCGGCCAGCACCAGGAGCACCAGTCCCAGCAGGAAGAGGCTGTAGTTCCCCCCGAGGACCTCCTTGAGCCACGGGGCAAGGAGCATCTTCCCTCCCACCAGGGCCAGGACGAGCGCCAGCGAGACCTTGAGATACCGGAACATGCTGATCATCTCCGCCAGGGCGAAGTAGAGCGACCTCAGCCCCAGGATGGCGAAGACATTGCTCGTGAACACGAGGAACGGGTCCGCGGTGATCGCGAAGATCGCCGGGATCGAGTCGACCGCGAAGATGAGGTCGGTGGTCTCGACCAGAATCAGCGCCAGGGCCAGGGGGGTCAGCATGAGGGTGCCGGGCCGGGCCTTCCCGACCGCCTCGTCGGGTACCTCCGGCTGGCCCGGAACCTCGCTCTCGCGGGAGGCGGGAGCGCCCGCTCGCACCACGAAGTGCTCGCCGTGGAACCGGGACGTGACGGGCAGAAATCGCCGCACGAGCCGCACCACCACGTTCCGTCCCGGGTCCGTGTGGTCGGCCTTGAGGAAGAGCATCTTGGCGGCGGTGGCGATCAGGAACGCCCCGAAGAGGTAGAGGAGCCAGTGGAACTCGGCGATCAGCCTCGCGCCGATCGCGATCATCGCGCCGCGCATCACCAGGGCGCCGAGGATCCCCCAGAACAGCACACGGTGCTGGTAGACCGCCGGCACGGCGAAGAAGCCGAAGATCATTGCGATCACGAAGATGTTGTCGACGCTGAGCGACTTCTCCACCACGTACCCTGTGAGGTACTTGATGGCCGCGGCCCGCCCGTCGTTCCGCGCGCCGTCCACGGAGTCGACCGAACCGCCCAGCCCGAACCACCGGTTCTCGTACCCGTAGTAGACGAAGACGGCGAACGACAGCCCGAGGGCGACCCAGACCGCGGACCACCCGAGCGCCTCCCGCACGTTCACGGCCCGGGCCTTGCGGTGGAACACCCCGAGGTCCAGGAAAAGCAGGAGCAGGATGAACCCGAGGAACGCGACCCAGATCCCCGTCATCGGGGACCCTCAGGCCTCTGTGCGGAAGACGGAATACAGCTTGTCCAGCAACGACTTGTCCAGATCCGCCACCGATTTCAGCTCCCCCTTGTCGAGCCACACCCCCTCGCACGCCGAGCACCGGTCCACCTTGATCGAACGGTACTCGATCTCCACGAGGTTCATGCCGCATTT
>Ga0316604_10000842_pt1 | contig 32123 bp, 27 predicted proteins | sample OWC_soil_day20_C_FD_207650 | JGI IMG/M metagenome (GOLD analysis project Ga0316604, IMG submission 207650) | Wetland soil microbial communities from Old Woman Creek delta, Ohio, United States - OWC_soil_day20_CT | ecosystem: Environmental > Terrestrial > Soil > Wetlands | place: USA: Ohio... | reverse complement strand
CGCGGGCCCGAACGGTGGCCGAGCTTTCCGCCTCGGCCTTGCCACTTAGGGCTTCGGCCGGCAGGGCCGGGACTTCGATCAGCAGGTCGATGCGGTCGAGGAAAGGGCCGGACAGTTTGCCGCGATTGGCCATCTTCAAAATTGAACTAGCGGTAGTTGATTTAGTTTTCAATGGATTATTGCGCGTGAGCCTAATTGAAATTCAGGCAAATTCTGCACGGTTAAGCTGAATTTTCGAGTTAAAGCTGTGACAGGACTGAAAGCTGTTCATTTACGGCTTTTGGAAAGTGAAAAGGCCAGAAACCGACTTCTCCCGGAATGTTCTGCAAATTTCAGCTATCGATTGTTAGCCTAAATTGTACGGCTTCAGGAGAGTTCTGCCTTCGCTTAACAGTCCCATCGCCATCTCCCGATAGGCCTGTGCCTGTTGTGTCCTAAATATGCTGTGAATTCGTGCTCTGTTATTTGCACGGAGTTCATCATGCCCACACGGAAATGTCTGGCCTGCGGTCAATATTTCAAACCTTGCCCACAAACCCGTGAACAGCGTTTCTGTTCAAAAACGGAGTGCCAGCGTGAGCGGCGAAGGCTGAGCAAGGAAAAGCAACGCCAATCCGAGTTGGATGTGGAAGGCATCCATGGCAGACAAGACAGTTCCTCACGGAACAGCCTTGATGCGCAAAATATAAATTGCGTAGCACGCCAGGAAACCATCAATACTGACCAATTGCCGCCTGGGCGCTACCTTATCACTCGCTTGGATGGTGACGGAATTGCAAAAGGGCACGCGTGGCTGGCCGAAATCCGCATCCTGTCAGTGTTTCCAGAGGATGGTTGAATACAGTTGTCGCCTACATATCCAAGCCAACTTTTTCTTGCTAGCTTGCGACAACCTTCTGTTTATCAGGGGGTTGAAAGGAATCAGGCTCATCTTGAGCCAGGTTACGGAGGGCGGAACAACATGGCTAAGCACCAATTGTCACAAGACAATAGCGAGGGTCCGACAGCATTGTTTCGGGCAGCTGAGTACGTCCGGATGTCGACCGAGCATCAGCAATACTCGACCGAGAACCAGGCAGACAAAATTCGCGAGTACGCCCAGCGCCGAGGCATTGAAATCGTCAAAACCTATGCGGATGAAGGGAAAAGTGGACTCCGTATCGATGGACGGCACGCCCTCCAGCAACTGATTGCCGATGTCGAGTCCGGCAAGGCCGACTTCGACCTCATACTCGTCTATGACGTCAGCCGTTGGGGGCGATTTCAGGATGCCGACGAATCTGCTTACTACGAATACATCTGCAAGCGGAACAACATCCTCGTCACCTATGTGGCTGAGCAATTCGAAAACGACGGCTCTCCCGTTTCGACCATCGTCAAAGGGGTTAAGCGCGCCATGGCCGGCGAGTACAGTAGGGAGCTTTCCGCCAAAGTCTTTGCTGGGCAATGCCGACTCATCGAATTGGGATACCGGCAAGGTGGCCCGGCTGGATACGGGTTACGTCGTGTCCTTATCGACCAAAATGGTAACCGCAAAGCAGAACTGGCGCGGGGAGAACAGAAGAGCCTGCAGACTGACCGGGTCATATTGGTACCAGGCCCAGAGGATGAGGTTCGTACAGTCAACAACATCTATCGTTGGTTCATCGAAGGGTGCTTGTCCGAAACCCATATTGCTGCGCGTCTCAATGGAATGGGCATTCGCACAGACCTCGACCGGGAATGGACCCGGGCAACGGTCAGTGAGGTGCTCACCAACGAAAAATACATTGGCAACAACATCTACAACCGGATTTCCTTCAAGCTCAAGAAAACCCGAGTGACCAACACCCCGGACATGTGGCTACGAAAGGAAGGAGCGTTCCAAGCAATTGTGCCCTCGGCATTGTTCTACACCGCACAGGGCATCATGCGGGCGCGCTTCCGACGATACTCTGATAGTGACTTGCTTGAGCGTTTGCGCGACTTGTATCAAACCCGAGGTTTTCTTTCAGGGCTTGTCATCAACGAAACAGAAGGCATGCCGTCGACTTCGGTTTATGCCCACCGTTTTGGGAGCCTTATAAGGGCCTACCAGATGGTTGGCTTTACTCCAGACCGTGACTACGGCTACCTGGAAATTAACCGTTACCTCCGTGACATGTACCCAGAGGTTGTCAGCCAGACAGAGCAGCGAATTGGCGAGCTTGGCGGCCTTGTCGTCCGGGACCCGGCGACTGGCATTCTCGATATCAACGACGAATTCAGTATTTCCATTGTTCTGGCGCGTTGCCACATCACGGAAGCCGGTGGCCGCCGCTGGAAAATACGTTTCGACACCAGCCTTTGCCCGGATATCACCGTGGCTGTCCGACTCGCCGCGGATAACCGGTCTGCGCTGGACTACTACCTGCTTCCCCGACTGGATTTCGGGCGGGAGCGGATTTGCCTGGCCGAAACAAACGCATTTGAACTCGACAGCTATCGCTTTGAAACGTTGGATTGCTTATACGGAATGGCCGAACGCTTCCGTATTCGGAGAGCCGCATGAATCCTGAGTTCGATACCAGCCAGGTCAGGCATGTCCCCGTGGGCAGTATCCAGGTGCTCAACCCGCGCGACCGGAATCAGCGCGGATTTGAGAGCATCGTTGAGAGCATTCGCAGTATCGGCCTGAAAAAGCCCATCGTCGTCACCCCGCGAACGTCAGAAGGCAACTCACCTGCCTACGCCCTCGTTTGCGGGGAAGGCCGCCTGACCGCATTCCGTATTCTGGGCGAGCCCCTTATTCCTGCCTTGGTCGTGGAGGTCAGCAACGAGGACGCTTACATCATGAGCCTGGTTGAAAACATCGCTCGACGTCAGTACCGCCCCCTGGAAATCCTGGCGAGCATTCGCCAACTCGCAGAGCGTGGCTACACTCCAGCGGATATTGGCCGCAAAACCTCCCTCTCTTCGCGATATATCTCTGGAATCCTGAGTCTGCTGAGCTGCGGGGAAGAGCGACTTCTCATGGCGGTAGAGCGGGGTCTTGTTCCACTCAATACCGCACTGGACATCGTTAGCGCCGGTGAAGATGATGCAGCACTCCAGACTGCCATGCAGGAAGCCTATGAGTCAGGGGCATTGCGAGGCAACAAGCTCTCCCAGGTGCGGCGTATCGTCGAACGACGACGCAACCTCGGGCCGTCTGCCTATCACCGGGCAAAACGAGGAAGCGCAGAAGTCAGTTCGGCAAGTCTGGTACGTGTCTACGAGAAAGAGGTCGAGCGCAAGAAGCTCATATTGCGCAAGGCGGACCTGACCCAGAAGCGCCTGCTTTTTGTGGCCAGCGCGTTGCGCCAGCTACTGGGCAACGAGCATTTCGTGAATCTCTTACGAGCCGAGCAACTCGACGTGATGCCCATGTATCTGGCAGACCGCGTCTGGCCTGACCGAGTGCGTCGGTGAACAAGCTACCGCAAGCTTTCGTTCCAGAGGTGATGCAGGTTCCCCTGGACAAACTCCTGCCGTCGCGACGACTTCCTGTGCTGCAGGGCACCGTGAAATTCCGTCAGATAGTGAGTTCTATTCAAAGCGTCGGCATCATTGAACCACTATCGGTCACCTTGACCAATGCCGTTGAAGCGCAATATCTGTTGTTGGATGGCCATGTCCGCCTCCAGGCACTCCACGAATTAGGTGCAGCGACAGCACCTTGTTTGCTGGCGTCTGACGATGAAGCCTACACCTACAACACCCGCATCAATCGGCTATCAACCATTCAGGAAACCCGGATGCTTCAGGAAGCCGTTGCTAAGGGCGTTTCCCGGGAGAGATTAGCCCAGACCCTCAACATCGATTTCAGCAGCCTGTTAAAGAGACTGAAACTCCTTGATGGCATCTGTCCTGAGGCTGCCGCGATGCTTAAAGACCGGCAGTTTTCCCCGGAAATATCCCGCCTTCTGCGCAAGATGAAAGCGACACGGCAAATTGAATGCATTGACCTGATGCTCACGGCCAACAGCCTCACCGTGAATTACGCCGAGGCACTACTGGCCACCACGTCAGTGGAGCTTTTAGTGGACGGCAAGAAGCCGGATATGCGTGGTGTGACGTCTGAGCAGATGGGGCGTATGGAGCGGGAGATGCAAAACCTCCAAGGCCAATACAAGCTCATAGAGGATAGTTATGCCGACGACGTATTGAATCTGGTCGTTACCCAAGGCTACTTGAGCAAGTTACTAGCGAACGAAGCGGTCAGCAGGTTCATCACGCAGCAGCGCCCAGACATCTATGAGCAGTTTCAAACCATCGTGGCAATGAATTCGCTTGATACGTGAAATTGCCCAAACCGGCTCTTTAACAATTCGGATTTTTGAGCAGTATAGGCTGCTCGACTGATGACGCAGCCATTGGAGCGAGCTGTGTTCGAGCAGCCTCTTTTTTGTCACGCAGCACAACAGTCTCGATACTGATACCAAGTAATGAGCGTTTGGGAAAGATGTGCATAATCGTCATTCGGCCATGAGCGGACTGTCATTTAATCCGAGAATCGGCCGTTGCTGCGTCAATTAACAGCCTGAATCGCATTACACGTACGCACCCTCAATTAGTGCAGGGACACCCGTCGCTTCTGTGAGAATCCATAAATAGCGTTTATCCTCATTTTCTGTGGATAACCCTGTGGGCTCGAACTGAGACTACCCGCTAACTCACTGACGCAATAATGCATTCCGCCATCTGCCCAATATTTAGGCACACCGTCGTTCTCCTTTTCCTGGTCCTTGGGTTGCCGCTGGCCTATGCCAAGCCCGGCCCTCATCCGCCGTTTGAAATCACGGGCATGGTCACGCACAACCCGGATGGCGACACTATCGATATTCAGACTGCCGACCGTGGCCTGGTAAGGGTCCGGTTTTCCGGGGCGGACACACCGGAAACTACGCAGGCCTTCTGGAAGGTCGCCCGCAATCATCTGAGTACGGTGGTGAAAGACCACAAAACAACCGCGTGGTGCTACAAGACCGATAGGTACGAACGGGAAGTCTGCCACGTTCGGGTTGGCAGCCTGGACCTGTGCCTCGACCTGATTCAGCGCGGCTACGGTTGGTACGCCCGCATGTTTAGTCATGAACTGACCAATGAGCAGCAAGCGGCATATGCTGCCGCCGAGGAGCAAGCGCGGGTGAGAAGGATTGGGCTTTGGAGCATCCCTGACCCGATGCCCCCTTGGGAATGTAGAAAGCGCCGAAAAGCGGGACAGAAATGCAGATGAAGCTTGCTCAATCGGCATAATGAGCAGACCCGCCCAGCATCCTTAACTATGACCTGCCCCTTTTGCTCACTTCCCCACGAACGTATTGTTCAAGAAAACGAACACGCACTCTGGATTTACGATGGCTTTCCGGTTTCCCCTGGACATAGCCTCATCATTCCCAAGCGCCATGTCGGCTCCTTCTTTGAGGTCAGTACCGAAGAGCGGATGGGCATGCTGGCCTTGCTCGACCTGGCTAAAGTGGCCATTGATGACCAGTATCATCCTGACGCCTACAACATCGGCATCAACGACGGCGCAGCAGCTGGCCAGACTGTTCCACATCTCCATCTGCACCTGATTCCACGCTGTAGCGCCGATGTGGCGGATGCCCGCGGTGGCGTGCGCTGGGTGATTCCCGACAAAGCCGATTACTGGTCTGGCCGCTAACTTGACTTCACCCAGCCCAACTCCTGAAGCCCAACTGCAGTTTCTGAGCAAACTGCAGCGTGTCTTTGCAGAAGGCGATTTCACGGCAACCTACAAATTCGCACTGCTAATTGCTCTGGCTGATTTGGCGGTCGAACTGGGTGCAGATGATGGCGAAGCGCTGATGGTGACGACACGCCAGATTGGTCTGCGCTTCATTGCCCTGTATTGGAACCATTCATTACCTTATGGAACCGGGCGGCAAGGCAGCGAGACAGGCGTCCTTGTTCAGAACAACGGAAGCCAAGCGGCAGTCGTTTCGGCCATCAGCCAGTTCAGGACGCAAACCCAAACCCATACCCTTCTTGCGGCATCACTGCATCCGGCCTTCAATAGCTTGCTGAGCGCTGTCACGGGCACAGTTTCCGCGCAACCACTGACCTACCTGCAAAACTTTGGCGGCGGCTCCGATGAATTCATCTACGAGCGCACAGCGCCGGGGAAAATTCGCCTAAAGCCAGGCATTGGATACTGCTTGCGACGCTTCTACCCCTTGGTCCAACAACTGGCCCGCTCCCATTGGATTGGACACATCAAAGGGAATCGCCGGAACCTTGGCATTCTGGGCGAAGCGGATGACCTCGAGGAGTTCCTGTTTGCGTCCTCCAGGCAGTCACTGGAGACCATGAGCCTCGGTTTGCACAAGCTGGATGGTGCGCGATGCTTCTATTGTGGGCACAGCCTGACGACAGCAGACGTCGACCACTACATCCCGTTTTCTCAGTACCCTCGAGACCTCGCCCATAATTTTGTACTGGCCCATCCGGCCTGTAATCGCAGCAAATCAGACACGCTGGCGGCACTGCCACACCTTGAACGGTGGTTGGAACGCCTACAGCGGCACTCGGATGCTCTCGCCGAGATTGGCGCAGACGCTGGCTTTGTCATCGATGCTCAAACTACCCAACGGGTGGGCTCTTGGGCTTACGCCAATGCGGTGGCCTCCGGGGCTCAGGCGTGGATGGCCGCCAATACCTACAGCGCCATCGACCACCGATATACCGAGTGCTTTGCCTAAATTGATGACTTGCCAGGCATCACAAAAACGACGGTTTGGCGCAGTAGACATTCCCTTCCAAAGGAGTATTGTGAAACTGAGTCTTGACCAGATGCATCGGTCGGGGCGACAGAGCAACAACGCGACTGGAGGCAACATGGTTGGTAGTCCGCCGCAGTACGAGATGATTGCGTAGTACCTTTACGGCTCACGCCGCGCGCCTTGTTCAATTGCTACGAGGCCAAAGATTTCAGAAGCCCATGGATAGCCAACATGGGCTTCCTGCGTTCCAGGCCCCCCTGTCTTATCGTTATGACATCGGGTAACCTGGTTGCTCTATCGAGAGCACCCCCATGAGCATTCAAAACATCTGTGACCCGGCTGCAATCCATGCGGCCATGGCTGAATATGACCGCGTCGGCCGGACTTACTTCCTCGAGAAATATGGCTTCGGCAAAGCACGCGAATACATGTTGCGGGACCCGGCCACAGGGCGACTCTACGACTCCAAAGCCATTGTTGGTGCTGCCTATGGTTACGCATTTCCTGGACAAGGCCACCTGACGGCAGTCGATTTCAGTGGCGGTGAAGCAACCGTCGAACACCTGCTGAGCTCTCTAGGGTTTGAGGTGGTCAGAATCGGGCAGGACTGGACGCGCGAGGAGGTCGAGGCAACCGTACGCGACTATTTCGAGATGTTGCGACTCGAAGCGACCGACCAGGTTTTTAATAAATCCGAACACAACGAGCAACTGCGCCAAAGTCTCCGCGCCCGCAGCAAGGGCTCCATCGAGATGAAGCACCAGAACATTTCGGCAGTTCTGGACCAACTTGGCCTTCCCTACATCCGGGGCTACAAACCTCGGTCGAACTTTCAGGACCTACTGCGTGAGGTCGTTTTGGCCCACGTTCAGCGTGAACAGCCTGTGCTGCAAACCATCGTCGATGCCATTGAAGAGCAGACCGAACCTGGCAACAAAACCTACCGTGGCGTGCTGGTCGAACCTCCTGTGCCAGAGAGCACCCCGGCACCGAGACGCTGGCAACGGCTCCCCAGAAAACTCGACTATGCGGCACGTGATGAGCGGAATCGTAATCTCGGCCACAGCGGTGAATCGTGGGTTCTGGGTTATGAAGAAAATCGGCTGAACGAAGCCAGCCGTGCTGACCTAGCAGCCAAAATTGATTGGGTCTCGGAGCGCTGCGGTGACGGCACCGGCTACGACATCATGTCGTTCGAAGAGGATGAGGTCACCCGCTTCATCGAGGTAAAAACAACCAATGGCGGCTCTCTGACGCCGTTTATCATCAGCCAGAACGAGCTCGAATTTTCGAAGGAGGCAGAAGATGCATTTTGCCTCTATCGGGTTTTTCAGTTCTCAAAATCGCCGCAGCTGTTCATCGTCCGTGGTGACCTTAGCCTCGTCTTGCACTTGGAAGCATTAGATTACCGTGCAAGATTGAGGGCCATTTCGCACTAATTCTGATTTGGTATCAATCGGCCAGGAGCAGTCCTTAGAAAAACAGCCATAAAGCGGACCATGGTTCAGTCAATACGATTCTTCATTGATAAGGAATTTGGCATCAGATAATCTCCTGGGCATTCCCGAACTCATATGCAATCCAATGACTGAAGCCGCACCTTCTGAGCGCCAATACAACGTCTTAGTCTTCGGAATGGAGAAACTAAATCTTCCGATACCTTCTGAGCCTCTCCGTGCGCGCAATTTTTCCGTATTTTTTGAGCCTTATGGAACACCTCGTAGATTTCAGGAATACGACGGCGTTGTAGTGTTTCAAGGAATATTTGAGAAGTTTGAGCATCACTCCAACTACATGCGCTCATATGTCAGCCATCAATGGGATGCTGACGAGTTGGACAAGCGAAAGAAGGAGGCGCGACTTCTCCAAGGGAAAGGGGGATTTCTTTGCTTCTTACTCACCGACCCGTTTATCGACAGTGATAGTGGACGCGACTTCTCCGGAACTGACCTAGCGAAATACCACCTCAACTATCCCCACTTCTATCGCGAAAACTTTCGAAACCGAGCCGCGCACGTCACGCCGATGCTTGATGAGTTCAAACGATTCCTTGAAGTTTTTGGTGCTGCTAATACCTTTTTCAAGAACCACAATGACGCACTTGAATGCAATGTTTTAGCGAAAGTAGGGAATGCCGAAGTGGGTCTAATACTTGAACGGTCGGAATATTTTTTGCCGTCTCTTGTGCCCGACCCGCGACCTGATGTTGTCACTGAGTATTTCGAATTACTCATCGACGCGATTACGTCTGTTCACAACAAGCTGCATGTAGTTGTTCCAGAATGGGCAACTGCGTTTGAGTTTATTGAGGAGGTTTCTCTATCCAAGGAGCGGGCTAGTCTGTTGGGTGGGCTGTCACGCATAGACCAACGCCTTGAACAATTGAATGGATTCAAAGCTGCGCTAGTACAGACAGGACCGGAACTGGTTTCGAATGTAACTGCGATGCTAGTTGCAGCCCTTGGAACAAAAGTCGATGCTACCGAAGAGTTCCGAGAGGATGTGAAGCTTATCGGGGAAGATGGCAAAGTGATTGCCGTCTGCGAAATAAAAGGTATCAACCGTAGTGTTAAGCGCGAGAACATTAATCAAACGGACTCGCATCGAGAAAGGTCTGGATTTGACGAAACTTTTCCAGCTCTACTCATAGCCAATACGAACATTAAGGCTGCTCGGTCACTGGCAGAGAAAAATCAGGATATTGCCGTCGAGCAAGTCAAGCACGCGGTTCATATGCGTGTTCTGATTATGCGAACGATTGACCTGCTCGGTTTGCTTCGCCTAGTTCTCTGTGGAAAGCAAACACCAGAGACCGCCCGCACCTTGGTGCTTTCAACTATTGGTTGGTTACAGGTTGACGGTGACGAAATTCTGATTAATTCCGGCGAGTAACCGATGCAAGCATTGCCCCGACGCTAGGGGCAATAGAGCAAATACACATGGAGACGACCTAACTCGACATTCCTGAATGTCCGGTTATCAAGATAACCTATGACGGCTAAGGGTCGAGTGCTGCCTCTCATCCTTGCAATCAATTGGCATCAGGCAGTTGCCGGCCACAACCCGCCGGTCGAGCACTCTAACGCCCCAGCGAAGGCTATCCAGCGAACCCTCTGAGTTCAGCAGGCATAAGAAAGCCCGACATGCGGGGCTTCACTTTGAAACTCGGACTATCCTGGAAACAGCTAAAACTCAAGCTTCGCATCAGTATGGCTCTGGTGTTTGCCATATTGATGATGTGGGTCTAAGAAACCCTCTGACGAATGAAGGTGCCAGCCTCCTTCGTCACGCGATTTATAGTAAAACAAATCTTGCTTTGCAACTAGATGGATTAACCGCATAGGAATGAAGAACTGTTGCTGGACCGTAGGGTGAGGCTGCCAGCGGTCGTTTTGTGGCACTCGACTTCGCAGAAGCTGCCAGTGGCTGAATGACTGCTCAGGAGATAGTTGCCTGGCCGGATTGAGCCGATTTCGCTATCTATTTACGTAGGCGATTTTGGCAGGTCAGCAAGAAAGGTAAGGCCCTGCTCACCATTGAAATTCCTTTGACGGCGCAGGAGGCGCCTCCCTAGAGTCGGCGTTCCAAGAGCGTGTACAAAAGCGTCACTTGAGTGCCAGAGGTCTTCGGGAAAATCATTACGCATCAATTTCGCGATACGTTCTCGTAGGGTGTGGCCGGCGAACTCCTTTCCTTCCCTGCCGATGAACCACCGGCCGGGAGGCGAATCACTTTGGTGGAATTTAGGACGAACATCGGTTGTATATTCGGAGTTGAGTGCCTTTGCACGAACTTTGAGAGATTTTTCGATTTCCAGGTTGTTTGGGGATGCGATGGTTGCCCCGCAAAGCAACTTTTGAATGTCCTTGGCGGACAACGTACAAATCTCGTCGATGGGGCATTGCCCAAGAACACTTAGGATGAAAATCAAGTAATCCCTGAGCAAAGTGGCTTTTTGGTCTCTGCTCGTTGAGGCGATGGCCAAACGATGCTCGAATTTCCGAACCAAGGTCATGAGCTCATCTGGTCGTGCATGATTTCTTCGAGAGAGAACGGAATCGATTACCTTGCTTTCGCTAACTTCTAACCGGTGACGGACTGCTTTTTTTGAAACCGCTCGACCCTCGTCTCTTAGATTTTTGATTGCTTGGGTAACGTCGCGGGTCGTGATGTTTTTATTGCGTCGTGCTAACTCAGCATCCAGAGTGTCTGTAAGCCAAGTTGGGTTGGTGGCCGATGTCGGGATAAAAGTTGCCTTTGTGATGCAAGCAGCCGTTGCAATACTTAAGAATCGTTCCGGCCACTGTTCCATAAGCCAATAGGCGCTAGCAATAATTCTCCTTCGCTGAGAACTTGCCAATCCCTCTATGAGTTCCGGACCTAATTTTGGCTCCCTTGGCTCGTAGTTGAGCTCCGATGGGATTTGATGCAATACCGGTTGCCCAGAGCGACGGAGTAAAAGTTGGGAAAGTACCCACAGCCCATCAAAAAATGCCGGGAGTGTCGGGATGCTTCGGAATTCATGAGGTACTTCATTATTGGAGAGCATCCCCCACAATTGATTTGATACCGACACAATTTTGTTCGTCTTGACCTGCGCGCTTTTTAGGTCGAACTGGCAGTGAGGACAATCGGTTAGGCTGCGCCATGGTTTCTGCTTTGCCAATGATTTAACTACTGCCGGCCAAATGAATTGGTCGCATTGAGGGCATCTGTCGAGTAGAGGTGATTGGTGTACCGGGCATTCGGTGAGAAACGCATAGCGCCAGTGTGCGCGGAAATATGGTCGTTCATCGGTACGCAAACATTCAGGGCAAAACATTGGACCAGATTCGGAGTGCTGGCCCAGCATCAATATCCATCGTAGGCGTGGGGAGAATACGTCCCTGATTTGAAACTTTGCCAGTCGAGCTTCTATGCTGAGGTCAGAGATGGCTTTTGGGTCGATACAGCTTTGGTCGCTTAGCCATTGTTGTTCTTCCAGAGTTGGGAGACGGTCAGGGTCCGCAAAGGAGCGGTTGCCACAGGGGGCTGGGAATCGCCAAAATCCGTTAGCGAACCCGGTCCGCTGCCTCCAAGATGAGATGGATTCATCGTTGAATGGGCGAGGTCTGAGTAGAAACATCTGGCAACTAAACGATGGTGTAAATGCACGTTTTTAAGTCATTTGCTCTGGCACCGATTCCCTCCCATCCTCGTTTGTCATTTATTCGAAAAATTGGCACGGTTCCGAGAAAAATACCTTCGATAACTTTGGGCCAGCTTGAACACCATCGTTTGCAGTTTGCGTTTGCTGGCGCCACATGTGCCAAGGGAACTAGGCAATGCTCTTTGCTTGAATCGTCGGCAAGGCGAAGCTCGAAAGATTTGATGAATGTGTCGATATTCGACCGAAAAAAGCGTGGGCTACGTGGTTTGCAAGGTAGAAAAACGGCTTGGAGTTTTCCAATTTTAGAGAGGCCTCGAACGCTCATCGGTGAGCAACCTATTATTTCGGCAGCACGGTTGAGATTCACTGTCTCGTTAAACCACTGATAAAGTTTTTCAAACTCAGCTTTGCTGACCCAGAAGGTTGGCCCCTTCGGCCCGTCACGGATTTCTGTGACATTGAAATACGGAGAGTTGAACAGCGCGGTAGTAGCAGCTGCATCCAACTTTGCAAGTTTTCTGACTTGGCTAAGTGAGACCAGTGTGTCTCTAGTTGCACTAACCGTCCGTCGAGTTTCCTTTCGGTACCCGTCAAGCTTGTGCTTCAGTTTGCGGAATATACGATGTTCGCTGCTGCCTAGGGTGGCCAGTAATTGGTCCAGTCGTTCAGAATCTATCAACGCATCGGATGCCAGAATGCTATCGGCCAAAGATGTTGGCCAAGGCGAAATCAAGGCTTTTATGATTGGCCAATCCTCTAGCCAAATCCATGGTTGATACCTTGTCCTGGGTTCCCACGTTTTGGAAACAAAATCGACGATAGCCCTAAGCGCCTTCGCAGCCCCGACCTCCTGTTTTAAGACCGATTCTTCATCCAGGAACCATGTCTCACACTCTCGCCAAGGAGTAAGTAGGGATTCAAACAAATCCAAAGAGCTATCGACTTTTATTGTTGGCAAATTTGCTAGAGCTTGTCCGCAGTCACAGTGGAAGGAGCGTTTTCGTAGGTAGGTCAGTGATTGGTTACAAGAGGTGCAATGGTCAAGCAGAAATATTTGGTGTTCTTCGCACCGAAGTGAAAGACAGAAATCAAAATAGGCTGGTGTTGCATTGCCTTGCCTAATGCAATGAGGGCAGATTCGGCTTCTGCTCCAAAGGCGGCGGCGAACAAGCTCCAAACTAGCGGTAGTACGGTTAACTGGGGGGGCAACAGTACCTAAATCGATACCACGTAGGAATTGGGCCAAAGCGTCGTCAGTCATTGATAGCATTGTGCTTGGAGGCAAACCGACTACATTTACCAGTTCTGGAAGGCCGGACAGGTAATTCCTCTGAGCGAGGCGAAGCAAGTAATTGCTTCTGCTCTCCTTGAGATATCGGTGCGGCCTTATGAGAAGGCGTGGCTTTAGAGGCATCAGTTTGATTTCCCGCGCTTCATGCCATTCTTGGGTGGAGGATTGCCCAGCAGCCCATGTAATGGCTCCCCTTCTTGGTCAAGAATTCTATTGGCTTCGCCCCGAAAAGGATTTATGCCTTTACTTAGTTCCTGAAACGTTTCTTCGTACGCGGTAGCCAAATCTTCAGAGGTCAGTTTTTCGCGACCCTCTGTGGCTGCATGACTGACAGCAGCACTCAAAATCTGAAAAATGTAATCTTGTATTCCGCCGGTGGCAAAGGCAAATTGGCGAGTTGTCTCGTTGTCCTCGTCGCCAAGGCCAGATAATTCAGCGAGTGGTAGTCGTTTATCAATTTCGCGAAGAAATCGACCTAGGCGATTCAGCCCCAACTTGTCGAGTGGATTGAAATATGCAATTGTTCGTTTTGCTGGGCAGCGGCGCTTTAACTGTATGTTCGACTGCAATATTTCTCTCGAATCTTCGGTGCCGAGTAATACTACAAGCCTCCGGCTATCGTCGATGAGGTCACGAATCCAGTTGCCAATTTGTCGAATTCCGCCTGCACGCCGCTTTTCTGGGATGTCTTGAATGTTGTCGATGAGAATTAGTTCTGTGCCAGCAGTACGGAGCAAAGTAGTCGACCGTTCATCAAGGTCATAGTGTTTGCCGCTGCCAGCTTTGGGGTCGCCCAAGGCTGTTAACAACGCCTTTTCCATCTGCTTCAAGGTGATGATTTTGGGTACTTGAAATGAGATGACAAGAACCTTGGTTTCTTCGTCAGATACATGGTCGGGCATCGCAGCCTTGAAAAACCGGACTAAAGTGGTTTTCCCCCCTCCAGACGGCACTTCGATAAAGATTGCCGCTCCCTTGTTTTCGTTTAAGCAGCGATTCTTACGTTGGCTGATGGCGCGGATAGCCACCACCATTTCTGGGTGCGGCGCAATCATTTCGTTATTCATGAAAGTTAAACGCTTTTCGATAGGCGTCCCTGCCCATATTGCCTTTGGCAATGGCTCCATAATTTTTAATTCATTGGATGGTTGCATTTCTAGTTCCAGCGGAAAACACATCGATTTGATAAGCGGATGTGTAAATAGATAGAAATCTTGGTTAAAGAGAAAAGCGCCAGTCATCCTCATCATCTTCAAGTTCGACGTCGTCAATCTCACCGATGGTTGCTTCAAGGTCTGTAACAATTTCGGTGGAGTGCAATATCAAGCGGTTGTTAACTGCAGGCTCCACAAATTCAGAATCACTAATTTCATTGGCCAGTTTTTTACCCATAACGCGCTCTCTCCGCTTTTTTGAATTTCGTAGTTGAGCAACCATGTTCTGCAACGCTTCAATTCCATCCAGCAGGTCATTGAGTGCCGGATGCTTTCTGCTGCGCTCCGCATTCCACTTCAAAATCAAGCGATGCTGATAAAGCGAACGATTTTTGGCGTATTCAGGAGTTGTTGATGGAACGGGAATGTATTTGGATGTCCGTGGGTCAATAACCCATATGCACTCAAGCCGAAATGGGTCATATCTGAATTTGACTTTCGCGTTATGGCCAATTTGGCGTCGTAACAGAAGCAATTCTTGGCTTTGGTAGGATAGGCCTCGTAACAATTGCACCCCCTCTGGGCGGAGCCGCTTGGTATTGGAGAGGGTCGTCGCTAAAAATGCGGCACTGACTAATTTGGGTAGTCTAGGAGTGACATGTTGCATGCCTAGCCGCCAACGCTCGAGGGGGCTGTGGCCGTCTCGAGGTCTATTGCAGTAAACGTCGTATGACCATTTGACTAGGTATTTCCGAAAGTCCTGTATCGTCATACAGCACTCTTCCTGCCCCTTGCTCAAAAGGTTTACCGTTTTCTTCGGACCTCCAAAGCCTGGCAGTGATGAGAAGCAATCATCTACCATCCGTCCATTGAAGTCCTCAATGATTGATTTTTCCGTGGGGGTTCGGGGTTTTGACCAAGCAACAATGGTATTTCTCGATATTTCCATTACGAATAGTTCGAGTTCATTGGCATGGTTGTAAAGCGCGTTATCAAAAATTGCGATTCCTGGGCGCCCATAGAATGCCGGCAAAGATTTGACGTCTTGGTAGGAGGCGTCTGATTGCTCAAAAGGCAATATGGCGTTTAAGAATGCTTGCTTTGCACTAATAACATTGCGATGTAAGTCGCTGATGGAAAAACCCATTGGAACGGCGCTGTGCTGGTCGACACCAGCGGTCACATAGCCTCGTCCACAAGGTAGTCCAGTGACCTCGTCAAAGAGAAAACACCGACTATCTTTGTCGTCAAACTCCATGATTTCGAGCGGCATGACTGCTCTATCTCGGGGATACCAATCGAGAAATTCCTTGTCAGCAGCGGCCTTGCCGTATTTTCTAAGGTAAATTTCATAGGCCCCGAATGTGTCTAATAGACGTCGCTCAATGGATGAGCGGCTGGGCATGATGCTGAATAACTGAGGGGTCGGAACAGATTTGCGTAGTTCTGAGTTCAGTTTTGTCTCGGCTGTGACAGGTCGAATGACTAGTTTTCGGTCGTTATTGAAAATATCAACAACTTGCTTGAAGGCAAGTTCGGCAAGTTCATTCCACCTGTACTGACCCTTGCCGCCTCTATCTTTATAGTTTGGAAACGCAGCTCGCCAATCTCCATCTGCTGCTTTTATGCGGAGTGAGCAGGTGTACAGTGTTGAAATTTTCGGTGCCGAGTCGTCTTTCCACTTACGAACTAGCTTCTCATAATCTAATATCAGCAAGGTCGTGGGTCGAAGACATGAATACCCCATGTTCATCAATGCCCGGATGTATCGAATGTATTTGAGTCCTGTCGTGGTTGTGGCATTACTCAGGTCATTCAGAGGTATGTTTAATTCATGAGCAATTACCGCGTCAGGATTAAAATTGGTCAGCGACGCTGCTGTTATTTCATCCGGATTGCAGGGCACCAAGCTACCTGAGCGGTATTCCTGAAGCAGACGAAGAAGTCGGACTGTCTTTTGCTGGCTTGATAAGAGGTGTTCGAGGACGAAGTTATCCCCAGTTGCGTGTACTATTCGAACGACGGTGGCACCGTGGCGGAATGCCTGTCCCGGGAGAAACGAAAAATCATGATTGGATTGCGTGGTTATCACAGCGAATCCCACCATTCATTTGATGACCGTTTGCAGTCAAGAAAAGTTGCTTCAAGGTCTTCTTGTTGCCAAGGGGTCACCTTGGTTTCCGGATGGAATTCCTCGCACCAAGGCGCAAAAACCTTTCCTTCCCAAGCCGCTGCATATAGGCAACCGAGGTCGAAGCCAGCCTCGTATATCTCGCTGAGACTTACACTTCGTCGCACGGTGACAAACCCTGCTAAGGCATCAATTTCTGTGCGAGGAATGTCTTCACCGGAGAAGCGCTGCATTTGAATTACATGGTGGCGAATCGCATGATTGAGCGGTTTTTTGTCGGTCCAGACCAGATAGGTCATCCCGAAAGTGGCGAAACGCTCATGATTCCTGTCGAAAATCTGTTTCAGAGCGTGGGTTATGAAGCGTTCCGACTTGATTTCTACGACAAGTAGCCGTCCGTCGAGTAATTCAACGAGAAAATCCGGGGTGATTTCTGCTCCAAACTCAGCTTCCACTGTCTCAAAGGGTTGAGCCTTGAATCGCCTGATTAATCCCAATACGCATAGGTATTGAAGAACAAGAAGAGCATATGCTTCATTTCGGCCTTGGCCACCCATGAGGGTGTTCATCGCTGGGACGAACATCTGATGATATTGGGTGTGTTTCGAGTGGCCTTTGTTGTTGCGTACAGGCCCCGTCGAGAAGATGAGCTTTACCCATTGGGGAGAGCCCATTGCATGCGTTCCTAAATTATCCATAGCTTCCTCCCTCGTGTTTGAGAGTGGTTCGGTGAACTACTCGCTGGCAATGCAAGGTTGTCGATAGGAGTCAATTTCTTGCGAAAAAAAGACAACCTCGACCCATTGAATCGATAGCGAAGTGGTTCTGGAATTGACGCCGAATGGGGGGAGATGGATACTGTGGTTGCGACGCAGTACCAGAATCACCCTGGCGCCTGGCCCTTCTGGGCTGGGCAGTTAGGTCTAAGTCATGAGGTATCTCCCTGCGCTAGGTTGATGCCTATGTTGAGGCTCAATGTCCAGGATTGCGCTGATTGCAGTAACCTGATTTGGGGTCAGATTCTTCAAATTGTTGGCGAAAAGCATCGCCAACTTAATCTGGTCGATTGTCGCGCCCACGGTAAATTCACCAAGTTGGCGGTCAGCGTGTGCGCAATTACTTAGTAGGGTTTTCTCGCTATCACTCAGTTCGAGCAATAGGCTGAGCTTCTCTAGGAAGGCGACGGAGCGCGGAGGGCGCTTACGTCCGTTTTCAATGCGAGAAAGCTGGCTGGGGTCCATACCCAACCCGTACGCCAATGCTTTTTGGCGTTTTCCTTTCTGATGACGCAAGCTTGATAACGTATGCCCGAAAATCATGGACAACCTCCTTTGAGGCAATCGTAGTCCAGTGATTTGCTTGAGTCAACTGCAAGTTGTTGATTATTATAGTTAAAAATGAGTATTTTGTCAAGTTTTGTGCGTGCGAGCCAATTGAGATAGATGTGTTCGGTGCGGTACTTGTTGTTCAGATGTTATGCTTGTGTAATGCGCTGGCCTGGTAACTAGGCAACGGCAGTCGATGTCATTTCCGATTCCTAGCTCTTCTTGCGACTTAGTTATGCAAGAAAGCATTCCAATAGCTTTCGGAATGGATGGGAGGGCAAATGACTAACGGAAAAGAAAGATGCACACACAAGAGCCTGACTTGGCCCTAGAGGCCCTTGATGACCGCTCGTTGCGTGCCAGGCTGGCTCGCAATGACTGGGAGCACGACGCGCAGTACATCTCCACTGAGGAGGTTTTTCGTCTGTTTAGTCGGGCTCGGGCTACGGAGAACCATGGTCGCATGGGGCTCTGCTCGACTGTACTGAACCGGCGTCTGCTTGTACTGGCCAAGGCGTTCGCGGTTCGAAGCCGCATCTATCCGGGAAATATCAGCAACCTTGACCAGGCTGCAGAAGAGATTTCGCAGTTCATTTGGGAATGCCTGCTTAGTAGACCGGGCGATTCGGCCTATGTTGAAAAGGGGTTCGGCCAATTTTTCAAGCGGCGTGCCATCGATTTCCAGCGGCGCCTGATGGCTAAGAAGCGGAAATATCAGGAAAGTCTTGACGCCATGGAGCACGCGGTTGATGACGAAGACCCCGAAAAGGCCGTCCATCAGATAGCTGCGCTACGACAAAACGGTACGCCAGCCGATGTGCTGGAAGCCAAACAAGAGCATGCGTTAATCGCTGCCCGTCTCCAATCCATTCTGACCCGGGAAGAGCACTACGTCTACGTGATGCTCTATGTTGATGAAATGCCAGTCAAGGATATTGCGACGGCCCTAGACGTTACTACTAGAACCGTAAATAACCACAAGAACCGCGCCCTCGACAAAGTTCAGAAGGAGTTCAAGAAATGACATCGCCCAACCGTAGGCTGTCGCTCGAGGAAGTTCTTGATGAGTTCTTCTTCTCCGCCGAGAAGCCTTCCTCGTCCGCGGTACTAAGCGCGTGTGAGGCCCATCCCGAGTACCGCGAAGACATTATGGAGTTCGCTGCTCTGTGGTCGTCATATGAGGCCTCACCTGAGCCGACCGACGTTGAAAATGAGGTCTCCGAAGAGTCGGTGTCGCGTCTGCAAAGTTTTGTCCTCAATCGTGTGCATGAACTCGATGCCAAGCCAGCGGCCAGTTCCGACGAAGCGTTGGCACGAGCAGCACTCGCTGAACTGGCTGGAGGAAAGCTAAAAAGAGCAGCATTAGCTGCAGGTCTGGGAGAGTCGACAGTTTTGCTGACAAAGGCCATTACAAGGCATATCTCTGACCTACCAACCAAGGTATTAGATGAGTTGGCGAAGCACTTAAAGGTTACTACTGGTGGGCTTCAGCGATGCTTTGGAATAGAGCTTGCCGGCGACTTGAGATATAAAGCCTCAGCTCAACCTAATGCTCCCAAGAGAGAAACTTGGGAGCATGCAGTACGAGCTCTTCCTGTTTCTGAAGCAGAGAAGATGCGCCTTCTCTCATTACAAGGGAAGGAAGTCACTCCGTGACCCCGTTCCACCGAGCTCGAGAAGCCGCGAAGCAGCTGCGCAAGGAACTATTTCAAGATGCTGCAGCCTCGGCAATTCGTTCGGACGCAATCATCGCCGCCGCAGCAGATGAAGGTGCCGAGGACTTCACAATTGAGTTCGTCCACCCAAAGGATACGATGCTCGGTGGTGCAGATGCGCTATTGGTTCGAAAGCTAAGGCAGGTTCTTGTTCGAAATGACGTGCCTAGCGGAGAGCGAGCTTTCCTCGTGGCTCACGAATTCGGACACTGGAAGTTGCATCCCGAGGACCACGATAGCTGCCATAAATTTATAGACTCAGGCTTGAAGCCGGAGGATGGAGATACCTTTGGTGCCCAGAAGGTGGAAGCTTATGGTGCGCGGGAGCGTGCTGAACTGCAGGCTAATACCTTTGCTCGCGAGCTACTGTTACCTCGAGAACTGGCACGAACCCTCTTTCTGGCGGGCAAGACTGCGAAGCGAATTCAGGAGAAATTGGACCTCCCTCTCGAGTTGGTTCGTCAACAACTGCTCGATGGACTCCTACTCCCTGAGTCTCATTCGGACGAGCAGGAGTCCAAAGAGCCAATCACCCCGACGACAGAGCAAAAATCGGCCGCAACGTCACAAGAGCGGACGTCGCTCGTAGTTGCCGGGCCGGGTACAGGCAAGACGGCGACGCTTCTCATGCGGGTTCAGTATCTCCTCTCCAAAGGCGTGAAGCCTAGCGAGATGCTTCTACTGACATTCTCTAATCGTGCCGCTCGAGAATTGGTTGACCGGCTTCAAGCGCTTGGGGTGCAAGATGCTCACGATATTTGGGTGGGGACCTTCCACGCCTTTGGCTTGGAGTTCCTACGCAAGAACTGCGAGCAGTTCGACCTTAGCCCGCGGTTTGGTGTTGCGGATAAGATGGCTCAGATTGCAGTCCTTGAGCCCAACATCTATGGACTTGGTCTAACAGCATTCAATCCATTGGGTGACCCGCTCGGTTGGTTGAACGAGGTCGTTAAGGTTATCCAACGAGCCAAGGACGAACTCGCAGATGCCAAAGCATTTACTGCCGCAGTCGAGGCTTCTGCGCTGGAGACAGCTTCGAGCGTCCTCGCAAAGCAACGAGACATCGCAAAACTGTACGAGTGCTATGAGACAAAACTGCGAGCTGACGGCAGCTCGATAGATATGGGCGACCTTGTCATGCTTCCTGCATTGGCTTTGGCTCAGACTTACGCCAAGTTCAAAGCCAGTGTTGGTCGCTTCAAACATATATTGGTCGACGAGTATCAAGACGTAAACCGGGCAAGCGCACTGCTCGTGAAAGCACTTGCTAAGCATGCCGATAGCCTCTGGGTTGTCGGTGATGCGAGGCAGGCCATCTACAGGTTCCGTGGCGCTTCTATGCGCAATATCGTTCGCTTCGAAGATGACTTCCCAAAGCACAGAACCTTCCCTCTCAACGAAAACAGGCGCAGTTACGAAGAGGTTGTCCGCGTCGTTGAACACACGGGGAGAGACTCCAACCCGCTGCAGCTGGTGTTGCCGCTGGACAACGTAGAGCCTGTCCGCGGGGCAAGCGGCGTCAAGCCGCGCCATATCCAGTGTGAGAACGACAATATTGCTCAAGGAGAGTTAGTCGAAAATGTACGACGCCTCCACTCGTTGGGGGTCGCATACCGCGACCAAGTTGTGCTGGCCAGTACCCACGACATTTGCGGAACCGCAGCTGAAGCACTAAATGCAGCCGGAGTACCTGCACTCCACTTGGGGGACATCTTTCAGCGTCCTGAGGTTAAAGACCTCCTGGCGTTGCTCCAACTCTTTATCGACCGCTCGGGGAGCGGAGTATTGCGCGTAGCTCGTTTGCCAGGCCTAGAAATTCTGCCTGACGATGTTGAGCAACTCCTGAGTTGGCTGAAATTGAACCGGCCACACGCTCTTTCGTGGTTAGATACCCCTCCATCAGTGCTTTCCGCAGCCGGAGCTGCTGCGGTGAAGCGCTGGGCACACGTCTTCAGTGGATTGACGTCGAACACATCTCCTTGGGAGGTTGCTTGCGAGCTTTTGCTCGAGAGAAGCGATATTCTGAAGCCATACCTTGATGGCAAAGGCATCCTGGACATCACACGACGGATTGCGCTGTGGCAGTTCATCTACTACCTCAGGGTTCCCGACGGTGGAAATAATTACCAGACAGTTGGCAGCTTCATCACACGCCTTCGTCGCCGACTACGAATTGGTGACGATAAGGAACTCCGCATACCTCCGCCTGAGGCAGATAGTCTCGATGCTGTCGCAGTAATGACTATTCACGGAAGCAAGGGACTTGAGTTTGAGGCTGTTCACCTTGTCGACATTGATGCCAGACACTTTGCTGCAACCGCAGATTCAGAGTTGATACCTCGTGCCTTGCTAAAGGTCGTCATCCCCAAAGAAAATTTTGAAGAAGAAACTGAAGCGTCAAACAAGCTCTACGTGGCGCTCTCGCGTGCCAAGGAACACTTGGTGCTCTACGAATCGTGCGAGAGATTTGACGCTACATGCGTTGATGCCGTCTCGCAGGCAGCCCATCTGTTTGAAACTGTTCGCGGGCGAGCAAAGCTGTCCATACCTCCAAAGCCAAAAAACATTGGCCCTGTCACGCTACCTCCGGCCAGTTACGACCTAACGGGGTTTCTTGCCTATCGAGTGTGCCCCCGCCGCTATTACTACGATTTCGTCAAACAACTGGGGCCATCTGCAGGGTTGCATCCGGCCGTACTTATCGAAACTGCAGTTATGCGTGACCTATTTGCCGCCTACGGCGAGGAGGTCACCGAGCACCCCGGCGAAGTTGAACGTATCTTGGCTTCGCTCGGACCGGGGTTCAAAGATGCTTTACCATATCTGAAGGACTATGCCACCCAGTTGCTAATCGCTGGGCGGAACTGGATGGGGGCTACTCGGGCTGCCATGGCCAAGCCCTTCGAAGTAACGCTTGCGGGTTTGCCGCTCCATGTTCGGCCGCACAGGATTACCCAATCTGGGGCCGTCACCACGGTTGAGTTTGTCCGAACCCGACCCGCAGGCACGCTGACCAGACAGCACAAGATACTGAGATGGGTGCTCAAGTGCCTCGCTGACAAACATCCCAACTATTCCTTTAAGGGGAGCATCTACGTGCTTAGCACGGGAGTCGCAGAGTCCGTAGTTCCCTATAGTAGGGCGCCGGACCTCTTTATTCGAATTGCGAAGCAACTGCTAGCGGGCAATTTTGACGCACAACCGAACCAGTGGGAGTGCCCAAAGTGCAGGCACTTCATGTACTGCCCGGCATAGCAGCTTGAAAGATTCGTTCGCTATCTGCACTGAGCAGTCAATTATTCAAAGAGAAGTCGCATGCCGAGCAAGAAATCCACGACCCAAAAAACTGAAGCCGACTTGGAAGCGCGTATCCGCGCTGCTATTAAGGAAGCGTTCCCATGGCTGCCTGATGATGCAATCAAGCACCAAATCAAGTTCAGCTTCAAGTTTGGACGTAAGACGCTCGAGGTGGCTGGAGGCAAGTCGCGTGCAGAGGCTAGGTTAGACATACTGCTCGAGAGGGAGGGTAAGCCGCTAGCTGTAATGGAGCTAAAGAGGCCTGGCATGCAACTGACCGATGATGATGGAGCGCAGGGCTTGTCGTATGCGCGCTTGGTCCAACCTCCTGCTCCTCTGGTAGTTGTCACGAACGGAACTGACGTCACATTCATCGAGACACACACGGGCAAGCTATGGCAACCAGCCACCAAGTCCGATGAGGCATTCAGGACCCTTGTGACGCAAGCAAGTCGTGTGGCTGAAGCCGACCTGCGCCATGCCATCAATACCCTAATGGGCACTACGCCAGAAGTGTGGATGCAAGCTGTTCGGCAGGTCTCGGCGGACACCTTCGAAGAGATGACATCATCCTGGAGCGAGCCGGCTGTTCCGTTTATCGAGGGCTTCCTGATTCCGCGAGTTGCTACCGAGGAGCTTCGCCAGCGGCTTAGGTCTGGTGAGCGGCTGTTGATTCTTGAAGGCCCACCACTCTCCGGAAAGAGTAACGTCCTACGCGAGCTTTGCGACTACATGCCCCAGAGCGACCCCATCACGACCCTTTATGTCGAAGCAGGCGTCGGGCGTGGCGCACTGCAAAGCATCGCTGACGCACTCGAGCGTTCCCTGAACTGGCCAGTAACACCTCAGGAGGCCCGAGATTGGCTTGTCCGAGTTTCGAACCATCAGGACAAGCGGCTCGTTTTAGCGTTTGACAGCCTGCAAGCGACTGACGTGGGCTCGGTGAAGGAGATAGAAGACCTGTCTTCAAACGTGTTTGGGCCCTCTTTGTCTATAGTTGTTGCGGTGGACGAAGCAGTATCACAAAGCCTACGGATGGCACCGAATGGCCGCTCCGCGTCGGCATTGGGCCGCAGGTCCAAGGTCGTCCGCGTTGGTCAACTGCAAGACAACGAGTTCAGGGTTGCGCGGGAATTTCTGTCCCTGCGTCGGGTATTCCTGATGCAGGGTGCAGACATGGCCCCAGAGTACCGTGAGCCGTGGGTGTTGCGCGCCATTGGCAGCTCTGCGCATGCGGCACTCGAAGACAAACCCGAGACCCAAGGTCTTACATTGCCTTCCCTGCTTGGACTCCGGCTAATCAAACTCGTACGGAAGCGGTTTGCGGGTGAACCCGAGCTGCGTCGCAGATTCAGAGGGCTGGCACGAGCAATGGTTGCGGACACACAGGACAGCTTCCGACCACCAGACCTTGTGCTTCAGCAAAAGGAGAGAGGTGTAGTTCGCCGCGATGCCGCCACGAAAGAACTTGAATCTGATGACCTACCGTGGCTGATTGACCACGGATTTGTTCGCCCTGGCATGCATGATGTGGTGGGCGCCACGATTATTATTCGGCTTCCAGAGCTGCTGGCGAGCGAGACGGCGCAGGTGCTTGCGGATGAACTATTGTCGCGCGCGAAGAAAAGCGCCCATGAGGCGGCAAACTGGATTGCAGGGGCCGCGAGTAATCTTCCCCTAGGCGAAGTCGTGGCCGCGCAGGCCATCATTGATGCCACATCCCGGCCTTGTGGTGGAGTGCCAATCGGGATAATAAATCACTTGGTTGAGACGCCTCCCAAACGGAAAGTGCTCGACACAGGAGGACGCTTCGCGACGATTCTGCCTGATGGTGGGAAGGCAGAAATTACCTTCCAATCTGATGGCAAGGGCTTCTTCATAATCAACGGGAAGCGACACGAACTCGACATTGGCGACGAAATGCCTGTCACCTACGAGGACTTCTACCCCTGGATGATTCTCTCCCATGTGGCATCCACCCCTTTCGAAGTGCAGCAGGAGGAGGGGCCAAGTAGAGCAGACTGTAACCTACTTCTGACGATTGGAACTTGTCCCGTACCTCTGCGCGCCAGTAGAGGAGCAGAATCACTGCAGATGCTTCCCACGGGTGACTTTCCCGGCGGCATATCGGTGGTGAATTCCATAGCAGGCATCGTGGAACCCATAACGCTCGGCATCCTGAATTACATCTCTGCAGAAGAGGAGCTTGCCGATAACTGGATTGCTATGGCGGTCGGTTCGGACTCCATTGCTTTACTTGCTCGCCTGTGCACCGCGCTGGAGGTCCTTGTGTCCTTCAAGACGCATGCGAAAAGTAAGTGGGCTGAGATTCAACTCAATACTATTGTCCTACCGCAACTGCGGAGGGTTTGTGACCTCCACGCTTTGCAAGAGAACTAATTGCCATGCCAAGAGATACCCCAACACCAGCAGAGCTCGTCGACGACGAAGTCACCTTTTTCTCCCTTGATACTGACGTCATTCAATCCGCTGGCTACAACTTCGAGAAGGGCGCTCTTAACCAGCTGCCCCGTCAGCTGCCTCGGTCCATGAAGCTTCAACTAACCGAGGTGGTTTTGAGGGAAATTGTTGGTCACCGCATGGAGCCCGTCAAAGAAGCGGCGGAAAAATTTCAAAGTAGCACCGCCGCGCTGCAACGTCTCACCGCTCTCGATTTCGCCCCAACACGCGCCCACGTCGAGCAGCTAAATGTCCTTGCCGCAGCTGAACAGAAGTTCGACGGTGAAGTCCGTCAGTACGTGACGCAGTGCCATGGAGAAGTGCTACCGCTGTCGGACCTTAACCCGGAGTTGCTTTTCACGAGGTACTTCGCGGGAAAACCGCCCTTCGGTCTCAAGGCAGACAAGAAATCAGAATTCCCAGATGCGGCGGCCCTGCTCCTGCTGGAGCAGCGGGCAGAGGCCATGGAGACCAAGGCCATTGTGGCATCGAAGGACGCAGGATGGAAAGGTTTCGCAGAGCAGTCAGAACGACTGTACTGCGTAGACTCCCTTGACGATTTGGCAGCATTATTTATGGCTACGGACGCTCACGCCCAGGCTGTGAAAGGGAAACTTACAGCAGCCGTCAACGACGACAATTCTGCGCTCCGAACCCAGCTTACTGAAGCGCTGAAAGAACATATTTCGGATGCAGACTGGGACACGGGGGAGCTCTACTGTGGCAGTCATCGTTTTGAGGCAGAAAAGGACTCCGCAGAACTCACGAGCTACTCCGTTAACGATGACTCACTCAACGTCTGGAAGGTGGACGGAGAGCCCGGTGCGTGGGTGGTTGAACTGACTGCCACCGTCCAAGCCGATGTCGTGGTCAATGTGCAGTTCTTCGTGTGGGATTCAATCGACCGCGAAGAACTTGCCTTCGGCGGGGAGACGTTCACTTTCTCCACACAGGTCGAAGTTGAGGCCTACCTCACATGCTATGAGGTTAAGTTTGATGCTGCACCCGAGACATGGAATATCGAGGTCGAAATTGGTTCCGGGACCTACGGCCTGGACGCTACCGAAGTCGATTTTGACTGGCACGGCGAAGACTAGCCATATACGTTGAACGACAGCTTTCCTCTGGAGCCAAAGACCGCAACGGAGCGCTTCGCGACCCAAAGCGGTAGTTGTCAAGTCGGAAACCCGTCGTCGGTCCATAGCCAAGCAAAGGCAATTTTTCGCTTAAAGCTGATGCTGCTACTTGGCAAAGACACCCTGAGCAACGATGACCCAGATAGACCGCTTAACTGACGAAAATGCAGGAGGTAGGTCAGTTCTGAGTTGTTGCTGACAAATTGAGTAGGTTGGTTTCCGATTTTTCCAGCTTCCTGCGACTTATCCAGCATGAGCAACGCATTCCGCAGAGCTCGCCTAGCTGAATAAGGAGGGCAGAGATGCCTACCCGTGTATATATCCAGTCGGAACACTTCCCCGACATCAAGCTGGTCGAAATTGACGACCAAGCTACCATCGATGACCTGAAGAAGGCTGCCATCGCGCTACTGGCGCCTGGCACGGACGTCTCTGCGCTGACGCTTTCGGTCGAGGATGACGACGAGGCTCACGCCCACGCAACGCACGTCAAGCACCTGATGAAGGAGCATGGCATCCGTGTCCACCTTCACCGCTGCATGCATGTCGAGGTCTGTGTGCGCTTCGGTGCCGAGGCTGTTCACCACCAATTTAGCCCGGCAACGACCGTCGGACGCGTACGCCTTTGGGCAGGTGAAAAGCTGGGAATGCAGCCCGGAGATATTGCCGAGCATGTCCTGCAACTCGCCGGGAGCAACGAGCAACCGGATGTTGATGTGCACATCGGCACGCTGGCCAAGTGCCCGGAGTGCTCGGTGACGTTCGACTTGGTGCCGGCGCACCGCATCAACGGCTAACCGGGAGGCGGCATGGCACCGGACGAACAGTCCCTCCGTGCCGACCTTACGTCGGCACGCTTTCTCTCTGGCGAGGACCGGAACCGCTGGCAGTTTAAGAAGCTGGAGTGGCCCTACCTCTACGCCAATGTCACCGGGCGCGACGGCCGTGAGTTCACGCTTCGACTCAACTGCAGCGGCTTTCCCTCATCTGCACCAACCGGCACGTTCTGGGAGTTGTCCACGAACAGCAGGCTAGCGTTTGACAAGTGGCCCCAAGGTGGCGAGCGCATTCAGCTGGCTTTCAAGCCTGGCTGGAAGAACGGCGATGCGCTTTACATCCCTTGCGACCGCGAAAGCTTCGTCGGTCACGATTGCTGGGTGGCACAGTACCCGCAACTCATCTGGAAGCCCACCAAGGGCATAACTCACTACCTCGAGGTGGTTCATGAACTTCTTCAAAGCCGCGACTATGCCTGTGCCGCTGCTTGAGGCCCCAGCTCAACTCTGGTCAGAACTCGTCGACCACCTCCGCATTCAGGGGGCAGGTTTTCGAGAAAGTGGTGCTTTCCTGCTTGGGCACAAGACTGGCAACGGCCGTGTGGTAACCCGCTATCTTCCTTACGAGTGGTTGCAGGCCGACGCTCTGCACGACGACTACGTTTCGCTAACTGCGGCCAGCTTCGCCAAGCTGTGGGACCTGTGCCGCGCAGAGAAGCTGAGTGTGGTGGCCGACGTGCATACCCATCGTCTGGGCGCGGGACAGAGTCGCTCGGACCGTGCGAATCCCATGGTTGCTCTCCTAGGCCATATCGCATTCATCGTGCCGTGCTTCGCACAAGGGCTGGTCCAACTGCAGGACTTGGGGATGTACGTCTACCAAGGCAACCACAAGTGGATGACCTACTCAGGGTCGGATATTAGCCGCCTAGTCCGCCTTACCCACAATGGGGGGCACAATGACTGCTCTTAATGCCGAATCAATGCACCGCCTGGCCAAGATGGCCTTGGATGCTGGTGAAGTCGCCTCCCCTGAAGAGGCCCTGGAGCTGTTCTCACGTTACCGGTTGCGCCTTCACCTGGGGGATGGCTGGGCAGACACTTTGGCCGGTCAGGCGTGTTTCCTAACGGCTCTGAACACGGCGGCCCGTGCCTTTCTTGGTGGTGTCGAGGTTTACGGTGACCTCAGCCCCATGCTGAGAGTACCGTTGTATGAAGGCCGCGTGGCCCAGGGCGTCGTAACCGAGCTTGGGGGATATGTCACCACGGCCGCTGCCTCCTATCTTCCGACCCTGGTGCTCGGTGCCGTCCCTTCTGGCACGTTGCCAGGTTTCTGCATCCGCATGAGCTGGGACAACTGGTGCGCCTCCGTCACGCCGGTTGACGGCGATGCAGGCCTTATTTGTATGAATGACAATCCGCTGGCTGGCGTTGCAGCCGCAGCGCTCGGGGTCAATGAGGCGTTTCTGCACATCCGGGGTGACTTGCCGGATGCCGGGTATCGGACTATTGGTCTGTCGCTCTGGCAGCCGCTTGCGGTTAATGACTGGCAAGCAGAAACGCACCGAGGCCCGGTCCTCCAATACCTACCAAAGTCCCTGTGGCTAGTTGGTCTGGGGCATCTCGGCCAGGCCTACGCATGGGGGTTGGGGATGCTACCTTACCCTGTTGAGGGGCGACCACACTTGGTGCTGCAGGACTTCGACAAGGCCGCCAAGTCCAATCTCAGCACCTGCTTGCTGCTATCGGGAGGGGACCTCGGCAAACGCAAAGTTCGCCACATTGCACAACGCCTTGAGGACGTAGGGTTCACCATCGACCTGGTCGAGCGCCGTTTTGGCCCCAACCATCAGCTAATGATGGATGAACCGACCACAGCCTTGATTGGTGTGGACAACGTAGCAGCTCGACGCGACCTCGATTCGGCGGGCTTCGCCTTCGTGGTGGAGGCTGGTCTCGGTAGCGGTTACCGCGATTTCCGCAACATCAGGATGCATACATTCCCTGGCCCGCGTAGACCTTCTGAAGTGTGGACTGCCGATGCTGCAGCCCAATCCGCAGTCGAGCTGAATGACGCATACAAGACGCTTGCGAATGAGCGACACGACCTATGTGGCATGACACAGCTTGCATCACGTGCGGTGGCAACGCCTTTCGTCGGGACCCTCGCTGCGACCATGGTGCTGTCAGAAGTAATTCGGCCTCTTCACGGAGGTTTAGTTTTTCCCACACTGGACCTGCAGATGAAAAATCTCCGATACCGCACCGGCTCTGCCCCGTTCGCATACCGCGGCCTACCGACGCCGTACGTGCAGATGGCTCCGGAGAGGAGTGTGGACAGATTTATCTTTGAGACTAATAAAGGAGTATCAGCGTATGAGCCGGCGTAGTTACCGCAGACAGCGAAGCGATTCGCTGGCCGATGTCGTTGTTGACTGTGCGCATATCGCAGCGCGGTCAGGCCCCCTTGGGGCATTCACCACAGGTGCAATAGGATTCGCAGTCTTTTACGCTTTGTTGCCCGTTGTACTACTGGCATGGAGCGATATGAACAAGGTGAAGCTGAGGGGGCCTCTTGCAGCTGCTTTCGCAAACCTGCTCGACCAGGTTATGTGGATTCGCTTTATCGACCCCTGCCAATGGTGTGGAATAGCAATCCTTTGCGTCTGTTGGGTAATAGCTTTGTGGAAATTCTACGAACAGCGCTTCTAGGCCACTCCTGAAAAGTAATCTCCTGATTGATGCTGCCCAATCTCTACCTTCACCGTGCTGCTGGCGTTCTAATTTGAAAAGAAAGAATTCTTGATGAAAGACACGAACAGCATTACAGCTGTCAGCCATTGGCTTGAGCATCTGCACATCAATCTGAAGGGAATGGCGACCGATTCCCGCAGAACTGCGTTCGCTTTGTTGAATTCCCCATGGCTATGCCCTAAAGAAGACGTTGTTCAATACGTTCCTGAGCCACTCAACCATGCAATTGTCCTGATGCAGCGTAGTGTTTTGCGGCATGTCTTCGGAAAACGTGCGCCCCTGAGTGCAAGGACGGCAATCCTCGATACTGTGCTTAACGCCTATACGTTTCAGTCCGATGGTGGCGAAATCGGTCTTCAAAGCAATGCACTGGTCGCCTATGAGGCCTACGTCGGCATGGCTAAGGAAGATTTGGGAAAAGTCGGCCACCGATGGGATGAATTGTCCGGAGAAGCTAAAGCGTCACTGCTCACTCTCTATGCAACTTGTGAGACCGCAGTGCATGTCATGGCGGGGATGTTCGAGAAGCTTGATGTGGGTAACGGGTCACTTCGTTACGCAATCCAATCTCAATTAAGGCCTGCTCACAAACTCATGTGGTTTTCCCGGTACTGGGCTCAGCAAAGCACCATATCCGATAGCCTGATGGCTTTAGAGGTTAATAGCGCTTTGAAACGGACTCGTGGTACTAAGCGCAGAACTCCGGTATTTAAGGCGTGGGTCGATTTGGTTCTGGATAAATACCTATGCCTACACAAAAACTATATTCCGGAATTATTGCGAACAAAGAACGGTAACGCCTTGGTTGAGCTGAGAGGTTCTGCTGAGCTGCTCTGTTTCCTTTGGCTGCAGCTGATAGAACATCAACGAGGTATTGAGGAGACTGCTCAAGCAATTTTTGAGGACCAGCCTCTTGCAACGATTTCCTATGCGAGGTTAGAAGATTCTGGCTTCGATGCAACCGAGGTAAATACTCTTTTAGCCGAATCCCAAGCACAAGCACCGGGAGACCAGTTCCTTACGCATGGGAACGGACATAAAGAGCTGCAAGTGCACAACATGCTCCTGAAGTTCGTCCTTCAGAAATATTTACAGTCCTTTCTCAAACGAATTGGCTCTTCTAGAGGGGAGTGGTTCGAGAAGAACTATCTTCTCCGCTATCTGCAAGAACGGTTAGATGACTCCCGCTTTCTTGTACGCACTGGAATCGAGAATAAGAATGCAGCATACGATGCTGATGTAGTCATCTACGATAAGGTTGCGGGCATTTTCTACTTCTGCCAGGTTAAGCACAGAGTGGAAGTCCTCCAACCATTCCTTCGAGATGAACTCAACGAATTTTCTCGAAACAAAACTATCCGTCACGGTATCGAGCAGCTCCAGTCATTGCGGTTACAGATTGAAACGCCCGAGGTACGAAGTCGGCTCATTACCTGTGTTGGAAAAAAATTAGTCGGTACCCAACCTCTTGGCCAACGCAGTCGTTTCTTGCTCATTCATACAGTCGAGAATTTCGATATGTGCACCAGCGATGGGGTTGCAATGTATGAGTGGAACACCTTCCGCAACCTGCTTCAGGGCCTGATGCTTCATAGAACGAAGGAGATTTCTGGAGAATCGCGTTACAGAACGCAAGACCTAGATTTTGCTGATATTGAAGGCGTCCAGGCCCACCTGATGGAAATCACCGGGCGTATGTTTGAAGATATGGGCACAGGGCAGCCGACGCCAGCACACTTATATGCCTTACTTCATCGCGCAGAGCTTTCCCTGAACTACCGGACTGCACTATGGCTGAATAATTGGCCTATTCTGCCAACTGGCTCGGCATCATTACGGACGCCATTACTTTAGCTTCTAAGCTGACTGTAACTTCGTAATGGAGCCTTTAGCCAACGAATAGTCTTTGAGCCTTGCCTATCATGACGGCATAGAGAATTCGAGATTTGTCGAGCCTGTTTTAGAAGCTGAGGGTTCTCTTTTCGACTATTCCGGAATAGAGAGTCCAATCGTCGAGGTTTTACTCTAACTTTGATGAAATTTCTGGATAACTTTGATGATGGCCAGCGATAGCGCGCGATCTGGTCCGGCGTGCACCGGCACTTGCCGTTGCCGTGGCCGTGAAAGCCGCAAGGGCACGGGTTCATTGCCGCAATCAGCTGGAATTCGGCGGGAAACTCGGCCTGGCGAGC
>Ga0316604_10000841_pt1 | contig 32138 bp, 37 predicted proteins | sample OWC_soil_day20_C_FD_207650 | JGI IMG/M metagenome (GOLD analysis project Ga0316604, IMG submission 207650) | Wetland soil microbial communities from Old Woman Creek delta, Ohio, United States - OWC_soil_day20_CT | ecosystem: Environmental > Terrestrial > Soil > Wetlands | place: USA: Ohio... | reverse complement strand
ACTCAATTGCACGCTTGAACGAATTGCGGATTTGCTGCTTTTGAGAATCACCAATACCATCAATGAAATATTTGCATTGATAAATATCGCCCGGGGCAGAAAAATCACCGACAAAGATGTCTATGCCCTCATCGCCTTGCGAAGCTTTGATATTATGTGCAGTGCTACCATACATGGTCGAAAAGAGTTGAGAGCAAATCTTTTCAAAGATATCCCTCGCTCCGGCGTCACCATGCTGGTCTCTCAAGTATCTAAAATCTCGTTCCATGATATTGCATGCACCTTTCTATTATAGTCCCCTCGTCGTAATCACCTCATGTCACAAGGGGCAACTTAACATTGCTATTGGTCTCGCTGGTATCAAAACATAAGGTAGCGAACGAGATGCGCCTTGACGCCTAATTGGTCATGCTTGCCGTATTTTCCATGATGATATCCGAGACAAAGTAGAACACTTCACCTTCTCGCCCATACTGTTTTTACCTACCTTATTGAATTTAGATTATAGCCATAATCTAAATTCATCTGAAATTCCCATTATTGCTATGACTTGCCGTTGGCCGATCTGTCCATTATTTATAATATCTGTAATATAAACCTCTGTTTTTCTATAAGTATAACTCACATTCAGGAAAATGTCACCATATAAACAACACTCGCTGTTTAGCCTCATCATCAAAATCCGGGAACAAATCAAGAGCTTCATACGCGGCATCGCTCATGCGACGGAGCTTACCCAGCGTGGAATCCGTCAGCGTCAAAAGTTCCCTGTCAACCAAAAGGATACCGGAACCATAACAAAACTGAATATCGCCAGCTTCCAGGAAATAATCAGCAGAACAACGAAGTATATCCCTGCTGAAAAAACATTGTAGTAATATTTTAAAAGTTGGTCATTAATAAAGGTCTCAAAACAATCAACATCAGTGTCAATACGCTTCTTCAAATCGCCCTTTCCATTATTTTCGTGGAATTGAAGGGGCGCCATCAGAAGGTGCAGATTCTTTCCTGTACCTCCCTCCGGCAGAAAATCGCCAAGGTTCTGCTGAAAAACTGCGCTCCAAACGGAAAAGTAATGCTTTCCATTAACAGTGAGGAACTGGCGGACTTCCTGAATACGGCGCTGCCGTCCCTTTCCAGAGAATTAATGAATATGCAGGAGGATGGACTGATCCGGATACAGAAAAGGGATATTTACATCGCCGATTTTGATGAAATGCAAAATATTTTATAATTTTAAATCCGTAACGAGCGTTACGGATTTTTCCCTTGTGCTTTGTTAAGATGGAAGCATAAAAAATTACAAGAAACAAAAATACGAAGTCGGAGGGACATGTATCATGGGAAATAACATGTTTTGCTATCAATGTCAGGAAACTGCCGGGAACACCGGCTGCACCGTGTCGGGTGTCTGCGGGAAAAAGCCGGAGGTCGCCGCCATGCAGGATTTGCTGGTTTATGTGACGAAGGGGATTTCCGCAGTCACCACACAGCTTCGCAACGAGGGAAAATCCGTTGCACTGGTGGTAAACCACCTTATCACTCTGAATCTGTTTACCACAATCACCAACGCCAATTTCGACGAGGATGCCATTGTCGCCCGTATTATAGAAACACTGGATAAAAAGCGGGAACTGCTCTCACAGGTTGAAAATTCGGATATATTACCAGCCGCAGCATCCTGGGAGCCGTCAGAAGCTACAGGCAAAAAGCAGGAAGGCAGCGGGATATTCTCTGCACTAAAACAGCATCTTTTCCGCTCTGAAATCCCCGGACAGGAAGTGTCTAAGGATGTGCTTGCCACCAAGGCCAAAGAAGTGGGCGTGCTTTCCACAGAGAACGAGGATGTACGCAGCCTGCGGGAACTGATTACCTACGGTCTCAAGGGTCTTTCTGCCTACTCCAAGCATGCGAACGCCCTGCTTCAGGACGATGAAGAGGTGGATGCTTTTCTGCAGAGCGCCCTGGCCAAAACACTGGATGATTCCCTGAGTGCAGACGATCTGGTGGCCCTGACACTGGAAACCGGCAAATACGGCGTGAACGGCATGGCCTTGCTGGATAAGGCCAACACCACCGCCTACGGCAATCCCGAGATCACCAAGGTCAACATCGGCGTGGGAACCCGTCCCGGCATCCTCATTTCCGGCCATGACCTGCGGGATATGGAGCTGCTGCTTAAGCAAACGGAGGGAACCGGCGTGGATGTGTACACCCATTCCGAAATGCTGCCCGCCCACTACTATCCGGCGTTTAAAAAATACTCTCACTTTGTGGGCAACTACGGCAACGCCTGGTGGAAGCAGAAAGAGGAATTCGAAAGCTTCAACGGCCCGATACTGATGACCACCAACTGCATCGTTCCGCCCAAGGACAGCTACAAGGACCGCCTGTACACTACCGGCGCGGCAGGTTTCCCCGGCTGCAAGCATATCCCCGGTGAGATTGGACAGGAGAAGGATTTCTCCGAACTCATTGGGCATGCCAAGAGGAGCGCTGCGCCTACCGAAATTGAACACGGTGAAATTGTCGGCGGCTTTGCCCACAATCAGGTATTGGCACTGGCCGATGCCGTGGTAGGCGCCGTCAAATCCGGAGCAATTAAGAAGTTTGTCGTCATGGCCGGCTGCGACGGTCGTGCAAAATCTAGAAACTACTATACCGACTTTGCTAAGGCACTCCCAAAAGATGCGGTAATCCTGACCGCAGGCTGCGCCAAATACAAATACAACAAGCTGGAGCTCGGCGACATCGGCGGCATTCCCCGTGTGCTGGATGCCGGACAGTGCAACGATTCCTACTCATTAGCTGTCATTGCCCTCAAGCTGAAAGAAGTATTTGAACTGGATGATATTAACGACCTGCCCATCGTGTACAATATCGCGTGGTACGAGCAGAAAGCCGTTATTGTTCTGCTGGCCCTGCTGTATCTTGGGGTTAAGAACATTCACCTGGGGCCGACCCTCCCGGCATTCCTCTCTCCCAACGTGGCGACGGTGCTGGTAGAGAACTTTGGCATCGCAGGAATCGGCACTGTGGAGGATGACATCGACCTCTTCTTCGGCGACGAGGCAAAAGAGCAGTCCGGCATCACAGCAGATACGCTGATCGGGGAAATCCTTCGTCAGCATCCGGATGTGGCCCCGATCCTGACGTCAAGCGGCATGCACTGCCTTGGATGCCCTTCCTCTCAGATGGAATCCCTGGCAGAAGCCTGCGCGGTTCATGGCATTGACGTATCCGATGTTCTGGAACAGCTGAATCATCAGCTTCAGGCATAAATCAAGATTGTTCGGGGGCTATGGGAGAATGTAGTTTTTCCATAGCCCTCCTTAATAGAAAGGATTCTTTATGAGCGCTTATTTAGGGCCGATTCATTACTGGCTATACAACAAAATCCGGCTTCAGGAGGCATGGATTCGCGATATTTTGGAGCTCTCCGCACAGGAAGGCCGGCTGACCATATCCGGCGAAACGCTGGATTCCGTATGTGGCAGGCTGGAGCTGCTTCCGCTGGAAGAGATGATTGATGAAGGTAATATCCATGGCTGGCTTCAAGAGCGAATCGAAATCACGGAGACACGATTGGCCTTTCTGGTTACCGAACTGCTGAAGGAGGATGCTTCCCGGCTGCCTGACCTGCAACAAGCTGCAAACCAATTCGGTAAAAAACATGCTGTGCTAAACGGAATCGGCGCGGAAGAGGTATTACGAGCCATGGAGGACACGCTGCTGGACGGCATGCCCTGCGATCACGTGAATCAGGTGCTGGAAAGCGAAACAGATAAAGTCGTCTGGAGAAAAACGCAATGCGTACACCGCGAATATTGGGAACGAGTCAGCGGAGATGTGGCTGTATATGATGCGCTCCGGGAAGAGATCATAGCAGGTATGCTGACCCACAGCGACTTGGAATTTCACGCACTCAGAAATAATGAATATGAGATCAGCAGAGAAGGGCGGTAACCATGTACAGCATAGAATTGATGGTACAGGAGCATGAAAATATCTTAAAGCTGCTTGCTGTTATACAAAAGGCCTGCTGTGATATTCTGGACGGTCAGGAGGTAAACCTCGGTGATTTTCGCAAAATGATTGAGTTTGCACGCAATTATGCCGACAAGCACCATCACGGCAAAGAGGAGCAAATTTTATTTCGTGAAATGACCGATAGTCTAGGAGCTATCGGTGTCAAGCTGGTTCAGCACGGCATGCTGGTGGAGCATGATTTGGGGCGGCTTCATCTCTCAGAGCTGGAAAAGGCTCTGGATGCGTACGAGGAGAATCCTCAAACGGTGTTTAAGCTAAATATTTTGGCGGAAGCAATGGGGTATACAAATCTTTTGCGGCGGCATATTGATAAGGAAAATCAAGTTGTTTATACCTATGCGGAAAAGAATCTGTCGCCGGATGTTTTACAGTCGGTTGATCAACGGATAAAGGCGTTTAACAAAACTGAAGAAAAAAACAATGTGCAGAAACGGAACTTAGATTTATTGGCGCTGCTTGAAGGACGGTATCGGGATTAATGTTTTCTTAAGCAGCTTTGGGCGATGCAGGCCGCAATCATCGCAAGGAATACAACTAAAAAACGCAAAATAGCAATATGAGCCTTATGCTGTCCGTGGTAAACGCACGGGCAGAATAAGGCTGTGTTGTCCCGCTTTTGATAAGTGCAGGGGCGGACGGGCGTGGGCTTACAGTTATGAGGGTAGCACATAAAAGAGGCTCCGTATGAAACACATTATTGAGGCCACAAAATTTCTCAAGAAAAATTTAAAATTATTTGACATAGCAACTGACATGGAGAAACAAGTATACATAGCGGTCATAGTCACGCTGCCCTTTGCGGTTGCGCTTGTAACGCATGATCTTCACATCAAGGGTGAACCCAAGCCTCGGACTTACCGCAAGTGTACCCATTGGGACTATCTTGCACTGGTCAAAAATCGGAAGCCCACAGCGAAAAAGATATGGAGAGCGATTGGAAAACAGCTGGGCTATCTGGCTCGGAATCTCGGGCATATTCATCAGATGCTGGCCTCTGGAAAAGCGCTCACTCCACGGCAACTAGAACAGCTGGCGGTCATTCGGAAGGTTTGTGAACAGCAAAAATACATGTACGACAACCGTTGCCCCTCGGCACAGGCCGCATTGTCAGCCTGAACCAACCATTTCTTCAGCCCATTGTCAGCGGCAAGGCCAAGGTCTCTGTGGAATTCGGTACGAATCATATAGTTTTTTCTCATAAAAGCAAGGACAAAGTTATTTGCTTTTGAACAGTATTTATTTTGAAGGGCAATTTAAAGGAGCTGTGACAAATGAAAAAAAGCAAAAGGGATGTTGCGAAGCATTTGATACAATGCTTGGGGATTGGTATAATCCTGTCTGTGATTGGGTGGATTAGCACGGGTTTAAATGCAGAATTGCTGATCGCCCCATTTGGGGCATCCAGCGCCATCCTGTTCTGCCTGTCGGAAAGCCTTGTCGCAAAACCCAGAAATGTCATTGGGGGATATTTCATCTCCTCCGCGGTCGGCGTTACGGCCTCTAATTTTTTAGGGAACTCCACATGGAGCATCTCTTTGGCGGTGTCCGTCAGCATTCTCTTGATGGCGCTTACCAATACGATGCATCCGCCGGCGGGCGCGATCCCGATTGTGGCGATTACGTCGATGTCTGGTTGGGTTTTTATTCTGTTTCCCGTTCTCAGCGGCGCGATTATTCTCACACTCGCATCAGTGTTCCACAATAAAGTCTTTCAAAGGCTCCTCACTTTGCGTCCGACTGAAGAGGAAGAGCTAAGAGAAGCACCGGAAGACAAAACGACAAAGCAAGCTGCTCTCATCGAGCCAAACGACAATTAATGTTCGCCGGCTAAAACGACGAGAGAGTTTTTGCTATACAGAAAGAGCCGCCAAACGATCGATTTGGCGGCTCCTGCTATTTTGCTGATTTGGATGATATGTTATCAAAGAATCACTCATTTGTCTTCGATATAGGGAGTAGAGTGGTGGATAGTATTTTTTTCGCCGCATTGCCTACCTAGCTGCGGAACAGAGGCAGGTCACACGAGAGCGCCAGCAGAGCGTCCGATTGGCAAAAGCACAGTGCCGCATGAATGCCTCCCATCGGTCCGCAGCCGGGGTGTATATCTGCGACCACACAATGAGGCACGGCATCGCTGACGAAGGTGTGGTCTGCCGAACTCAAAAGTTCCTCGTATTCGGACAGTTCCTCCAGAAGGTGCGTTAGAAACGTTCGGCCGCGCCAGGGAAGCTGTGCCTTGTCCCGCCCCATACGACGGCTCTTTCCCCCGCAGAGAATGACGGCTTCAAATTTCATACAAAACCTCCCGCGCAAAACTGTGCTTATTGGATTGACAGACAGTCTAAGGGGCACGCGCCCACGCAGACCGGAATTGTCCGTTCGCGGCAAAGGTCATATTTATAGACCATCTGTGAGCGTGACCGCATGGAAGGGACAGGCCATGGTACAGCGGTCGCAACCTCTGCATTTGGCAGCGTCAATCACGACCGCGCCATTCTTGTGGACAGCGATTGCATCCAACGAACAGGACGCAACGCAGACGGGCGCGGAACACTGATGACATACTTCTGCCGAAAAGGTTACCTTCGGGGAGATGATCTCCTGCTGTTCCGTCACGGCAATCCGGAGCAGAAAGCTGCCTTTTGAGAGGTTATGCGTTTCCCAGCATGCCTGCTGACACGCCTTGCAGCCCATGCAGAAGGTTGGATCATGGTGTAGTCTCATCAGGCGGTCACCTCCGCGGCGGCCCGTATTTCCACAAGGTTGCTGCGCTGAGGGTTTGGTTAGGCTTTTCCTCATGCGCAGCCCCCGCTTAATACCGTGCATGAGAGTTTCCCCTCACACGGCGCTCCATCGAAATGAGAATTACACGTTTTCAAACACTACTTACACACTTCGTAACAGCGACTTTATGTTGTTAGATGGCTGGATTTCCGGCCAGTTCCCGCAGCTCATTCAGTTAGGTGCATTGCGATTTGTTGAGGCGAAGCCCTTGGCTGCAATATACCGTCACGAACATGTGACGTAGTCGATATCTTTTGGGGATTACAATAGCTGAAATCCTACTTACGCAATATGCGACGCCAACAAATTGATATCGAATCAATATTTATACAAGGAAGCGCAAAGCCATGATACCGCTTACCATGAACTCTGGATAAGATTGGCACGGAATTGCAGTATATTGGCACAGTCCTGCTATTTCACCGTAAATCCATATCTGCTATAATAGGTACAGTGAAAAATTTGTGAAGGCAGCCGCCGCCCATAAGGGAAAGCGGCTGCTTTTTCATACCTGAAAAGCTCAAGGGGGTGACATATTTTGCATAATCGTATTCACTGGCACCTGCGAAACGACCGCGCCGAGGCCAATTACTTCAGCACGGTCGTCTTTATTTTTATCGCCGTTCTCCTTCTCGCTTTTATCATCGATGTATTTTCCATTATTTCAACAAAGCAGGAACTGGACTACTGCGCCGACCAGCTTGTTAAACAGATTCAGCTCTCGGGCGGCGTGAACTCGGAGACAGACGAGCTCTTTTCTTATCTGTCTTCTGAAATTCAGGGCGCAGAGGATATTACCTATTCCATCGACGCCACCTATACGCAGTCCACTCCTTCCGGGATGCGGAAGGGAATTCAGTTGGGTACCCCGTTTTACATTACGGTGGAAGGTCAGGCCCGGTTAGGCGGATTCTGGAATTTTGATCTGGTCAAAATCAACATCGTTGCGCGCGGCGCAGGCGTGTCGGAACATTATTGGAAGTGAGGGTGTCTATGAATAAGCTTTTTTCTCAGCTGCGGCGCTCCCTCAAAAACGAACGGGGCGTCATCGCGATCTTCTCCTGTTTTTTTATCGTGGGCGTGGTCATACTGATCTCCTTTCTGCTCCTGTATGCCTCCATTCAAATTTATTGCATTAACATTCGCAATGGTGCTAAAATGGAATTAAATAATTTAAGTGCCAGCATTTATGCGGATACGTACCGCTCCCAGCGTGAAACGAATTTGAGCGAATATCTGAATACGCTGTACTCCAGCAGCAGCTATACCGATATGCTGGAAGAAACCGTACGGGATGGTCTGGCGACCAAAGTGGCTCTTTCCTCCGACGATTATCAGATCAGCAATATCTCTCTGGATTTTCATGTGGTGAACGACCGGGTGGAGTACATTTTCACCTGTGATGTGGAGTTTTATATTTACATGTTCGGCCATCAATACACAACGATTACACAGCAAGTTGAATTGACGGGTTACCACAATACGAAGTTCTGACCGACCTTTTGTTGAAAACCGGAGCCCCAAATCTGTAAAGGACAATATAAGGAGGTGTTAGCTTGTGAAAAAGCTGTTTACATCAAAGAAATGGATGGCAGGACTGATTGTGGTGCTGTGCATTGGAATCACTGCCGTGTGTCTGCTTGTCGGCAAGGAGGATACGGATGAGTTCAGTCCCGACCCGGCGCCGTCCACTGAAAAAACCAGTGACTGGACGGATAGCTCCACACCCACTGACAGCGGTAACAAGGCCGACAGCGGAACCGCAACCGATAATCAGTCGGAGGAATATCCGAAAACAGTGAGCGAAAATGAAGATGAAACCATTATCGACTTTACTGATCCAAGTCCCTCCAAGGAGCCGGCCCCGGAATCGCCCGGCACGGAGGCAGCCGATGAAAGTACCGCATCCACGCAGACATCCGATACGGACGCAAGCTCCGGTCAGAGCGGCTCCGACTCCGGCACTCCCGCAGCGGGGAGCACTAACGATAAAGGTCAGGTATACGATCCCGCCTTTGGTTGGATCACCGTGCAGGAAGGAATCAGTATCCCAGCGGATAATGACGGAGACATCAACAAGCAAGTAGGATCTATGGGTGACTGAAATTTCATATGACTTGCAGGAAGGCACAGCTCAGGCTGTGTCTTTTTGTTTTTGGAGGTATCAGGTGAAAAAATTATTTGCATTATTTCTTTGCCTCATTTTGCTCCTCACTGTAGGGAACCTGTCGGCTTCGGCAACCGGCGACGGGAACATGGACGGGGGCGGAGGCGGAATGGGTAGCGGAACATCAGACAGCTACTGGAACAGCGGAAACGACGGCGTTCGGGTAACCGTTATTAATGTCAGCGACTATTCGGCTGCTTCCGCATCGGTCGATTTCAGTAACGATTCCTATACCTGCGCGCATTTTGGGAAGGTAAGCAAGCTGGAATATAAAAACGGCAGAGCTCTCGCACCGTCAAGCGCCTCGTATGTCAGTATTTCTCCGTCGAGGGAAATACCCACTATTGTCAGCAGCAGCGGAGAGAGCGATATCACGGCCATAAAGAGTTATTTCTGCTCAGAGTTTGCCGCGATGCTAGTTGCGGATGCCACAAATATTGCTTATAAGGACTTGATCAGCGGTGAATATAAGTTACTGATAGAGCCAATCGCATTTTTTAAATTTAATGGGGTCATGTACGCCATGACGGCAACGGAGGCCGCGCTGTACGATCAAATTGTCAGCGGCGATTTGAGGGCTAAGATGCTGAGTTTAACGCACAAGAATCTTCCGCTGTCCATTTTTCTGGAATATGCGGATCTTGGTTTTCCGGCATGGACAGGGTCCACGTCCTCCAGTGTTTCCAACTCGGAAATTATCAGCAGCCTCGGAGTCGGAATTGTCAAGTATAACGAAGAGTCTATAGAAGGCGATATTGACGCGCCCGACGTGGAATACCGGGTTGATACCGATGTCATTACATCGGTATCCCTGACGGCCAACCGCGATCTGACGCCGAACAATCCGGCCTCGGTGACCTTTACCATTTTGGGCAAAACCTACACAGTGAACAGCATCGTCATTCCGGGCGGGGATTCACAAGTCGTATGGGTCAAGTGGCATACACCTTCTACCCCGCAGAGCATCGACATTGCCATCTCTGTAAGCGGCGCATATTCCGCCCAGGATACCATTGAGGCGGATATTGTCGATCTGAACGAGAACATTCCGCCCGACCCATTGGCAACGGACACGAATTCCGGATATACAGTGCCCTCTCTTCCGTCCAACACACAGAAGACATCGGCGAGCTGGGGCGTCTGGAGCTGCTATTGGGAGTCCGACTGGGTATGGTACAGCGACGGCGACGGCGGAGGCGAATGGGTGGATGAGGGCGACTGGGCATTTGAATACACCGGTTATTCTGCCACTTTCTCCGGCTCCATGTCCCTGCTGCCCGACGATACTGTGCCGACCGCCGATGGGAAGAGCATGAAAAGCGGTTACGGCGTCAAGACCGACGTCACCGCAACCATTTCCACCACAGCGCCAACCAGCCATTTCACCAATCCGCAGACGGCCTTTTCCGTGTTCCCGGAATTCAATTATGAAACCTACCTACGGGTTTTACTCCGTGTCTCCAGCGGTCGGAGCGCGGAATTTACATTCCAGCCGAACGAGTATTCCACGTATAACCGGAATGTGCATTTCTTGCCCCTGTGGTTTCCCGACGATACAAATTATATCGTCTATACGCAGGTTTGGGACACATGGACTCCGGTCGGGATGCTGTCGATCAATCTGAATGATTATGTATCGGTTCAAGGGAGCTTATATGATGACTGGTATACCAATCGAGAATAGAATTTGGCTGGCTTATCTCCTGGCAGCTTTTTTCATTGAGGCAGGCTTTGCAATCTATGATATCCATACAAGACGGGTACCCAACCGGGCGCTCGTCTTTTTTTATGCCTTCGCTGCCCTGTCTCCTGTTTTGAGATTCTATTTTGCTTTAATACAGGAGCTGTCATGGACCGCGGCCCTCCTCGCTGCGGCGGAGTCCCTGCTGGGAGGCGTTTTGGGACTGGTCATTTTGCTGGCCGCCGCAATGTTATCCAAGGACGGAAGCGGAATAGGCGGCGGAGACATTAAACTCTGCGCGGCATTGGGGATCATCTACGGTCCTTCCGGCATGGCGCTGATTCTTCTGGTCGCCTCCGCCCTCGCCATGCCCGTGATTCTTATCGTAAGAAGGTTCTGCCATGACCGGCAGCCTCCCGCCATACCCTTCGTTCCATTTTTAGTGTGCGGCTGTTCTCTGGCAATGGCCGCACAAATCATTTTATAAGGAGAAGCGCTCTATGAAAGTAAACAACCGATTCCTGTTTGGAATCCTGAGTCTGGTCCTGTCAGCCGTTATCGCGTTTGTAGCGCTGCCTACGATTAGCCGGCAGACCAATGGAAAAACCAGCATTGTCCGAATTACGCAGACCGTTCTTACCGGCGAGGAAATTACCTCTGACAATGCAGCGGTCGTCGAAGTGGGCAGCTATAACCTGCCGTCGAATGTCGCCCGCAGTATGGAAGACGTGGAAGGTCTCTACGCCACCGCCGATCTGGCACAGGGGGACTACATTCTGACCTCCAAGGTAAGCACTACGCCAATATCCTCCGACACGGCCCTGAACAGTATCCCTTCCGGCAAGGTAGCGATCTCATTTACGGTCAAGACCCTTGCCAGCGGGCTCTCCGACAAATTGCAGCCGGACGACATCATCCGGATCTATCATTTCCTGGAGGAAGCGGAGGAAATCCCGGAGCTTCGTTTCGTGAAAGTTTTGTCCGTCACCGATTCGGACGGGGTAAACGTGGACAGCACCCAGGGCGGAACCGAGGAGGATGAACATCAGCAGGCAGCCACGGTCACGGTTCTGGCGAGCCCCGAGCAGGCAAAAAGCATCACGGCATTGGAAAACGACGGCGTCATTCATGTGGCCTTAATTTCCCGTAGCAACGATGAGCTTGCGGAGGAATTGCTTGCGGAACAGGATGAAACACTGCAGGGCCTTTACGGGACAGAGGACGAAGCTGCCGGTGAGACATTCGCGCATGTTCAATCCGAAACAGAAACACCATGAGATTCACCTATAGGGTTCACACTTCATGTAAGCAGGGATTGTCAAAATAAAAGTGAGGAGGAAAAATCAAATATGAAGAAAATGTCCAAACGGGCGGTGACACTTCTGGTGGTCATCGTCTTCCTTTTTACTATGCTTTGTGGAACGGCTGTGGCAACCGGTATCATTTTTTCTGACGCGAAAGGTCACTGGGCGGAGGATATTATTCAGGAACTTGCTGAGCGGGGCGTGATTGCGGGCTACCCGGACGGGACGGTGGGACCGGACAATATCATCACGCGGGGCGAGTTTTGCGCCCTGCTCGTCCGGTATCTGGAGATCGACACACCGGAGGCGGAGAAAAATCCGCCGACCTTTTCGGACATTGACGATTATTGGTCGAAGGCAAATATTGAGGCCCTGGTGGACGCCGGAATCATCGATCCCGACGACTATGACGGCAGCTTTCAGCCCGGCGAACCCATCACCAGGATTGAGATCATCCGCATGATGGTGCGCTCCATCGGCAAGGGCGAAGCGGCAGAAGCCTACACGGGCGACACCGATTTCGCCGATAACGCCGATCTCACCGGAGCCGATAAGGGCTATGCCCACTATGCGGAGGATTACGGCCTTGTGGAGGGCTATCCCGGCAACACTATCCAGCCGGACGGGGAAAGCACCCGCGCCGAGGCTTTCGCGCTGCTGGAACGGCAGGAGGACGCGGCGGATCAGGTCGCGGAGGAAGCCAAATCGAACGAGGATGATTCCGGTTTCAGCGGCAGCTCGGGCGGCGGCTCCGTCAGCAGGCCCAAGGCGCAGGTATCCTTCGTGCTATCTGCGACGGCGTACACTGATACCGAAATAAGCGTCATTACCACAACGAAATACGCAACATCCATCACATGGTCGCTTACCAGGGCGACCGCGGACGACGGTCAGGAAACCCTGTCTCTCTCGGAAGCTGTCAGTGGCGCCCTGACCGACAGCGGCGGAACCATAACCTTTATTAACAGCGGCAGCTACACGCTGACCGCGACGGCGGTCAACAGCGCGGGACGGGAAACCGTCTATACGCAGACGGTCACGGTTTACCCCGTGATCGACGTGAGCTTCGATCTGCCGGAAACCACGCACACCGACAAGACGGTGACCATCGCCGAGTCAGCCGAGCTTGGGGACCTGAACATTACGTGGTCGGTCACCAAAGACGGCTCCGCCGCCAGGCTGGATACCTCATTAAATGGCAGCCTCGCCAATGACGGCGGCACCATCCAGTTTGCGGATAAAGGCAGCTATACCCTGACCGCCTCGGTGACCGATGAAGCCGGCCACGAGTTCACCCACAGTGAAACGGTCACGGTCTATCCGGTGCCGGACGTCGCGTTTGAGCTTCCCTCGACCACACACACCGACACCACCGTCGATCTCGATACCATTTTGACGGAGATGGACGGTCTGACCGCCGAATGGAGCCTGACCCGCAGCGGCGAGGTGGTCGCGTTGAGCGACTATATCGACGGCACACTGTCAAATGACGGCGGTTCCATCCGATTTATGAGCAAGGGCGTGTACACCCTGACCGCCACGGTTACCGACGCCACCGGACGCACCTTTGAAACCGCCTCCAGCGTCACCGCCTATCCCGTGGGCGCGGTTGGCTTCTACCTGCCCGAAATCGTCCATGCCGACGAACCCGTCGCGGTGGAGGCGACCTTCACCAATATTGACACCGCCACCGCGCAGTGGTCGCTGACCCGCAATGGCGCTGCGGTTACCCTTGGCGATTATGTCGACGGTACGCTGACAAACGAGGGCGGCAGCGTTCGGTTCACCGCCAAGGGCGAATACGTCCTGACCGCCTCCTTCACGGATGCGGCGGGACGGAGCTACAGCTACAGCCAGACCGTCACCGCCTACCCCGTACCGACCCTGACATTCAGCCTCCCGGACTCCGTGCATACCGATACGGACATCGTCATCGACGCGGTCTCCACGGATATGGACGGTTTGACCGTGGAGTGGCTGGTGGACAACACCTATGGCATTCAGGATTGGTCGACATATGTGAGCGGCAACTTAAATAACGCTGGCGGCACGATCCGCTTGAAGCACGCCGGCGTGTATGAGCTGGTCGCAAGAGTGACCGACGCCACCGGCCGGGTATTCCTCTTTGAACCCGGCGACAAGATCGAGGTGCTTCCGGTTCTCACGATCCAGTTCGACCTGCCTGAAACCACCTACCCAGACCGGACGGTCGACCTTAGAACAACAGGCAATAACAATGTGCTGCCCGTGGAATGGTCGCTGACCAAGGACGGCAAAAGCGTGTCCCTCTCCATCTATATCGAGGGTACGCTGAACGCCCAGGGCGGCAAAATCCAGTTCGAGGATGACGGCGAATACGTCCTCACGGCCACGATGACCGACGCGCTGGGCCGAACCTTCTCCTGCAGCGACAGCATCACCGTTTACCCGATCCCCGCAATTGAGCTGACCCTGCCGCAGACCGGCTATGCCACAGAAACCACCACGGTATCCGTCAGCGGCACGCATCTGGATAACCTGACCGCCGTGTGGACGGTTTCCAAGGACAGCGGCGAAGCGGCTCCGTATACCGACTATGCCGGCGGAGAGCTTGCCAAGGACGGCGGGAGCATTGCATTTTTTGCCAAAGGCAGTTATACACTGACCTTCACCATGACCGACGCGCTGGGACGGAGCTTCTCGGACAGCGCGGCAATCACGGTTTATCCCATTCCTGAAATTGAGCTGATCCTGCCACAGACCGGATACGCCGGCGAAGCGGCATCGGTTTCCGTCAGCGGCACAGAGCTCAGCGACCTGACCACTGCCTGGACGATCTCCAAGGACAGCGGCACAGCCAAGACCTACACCGATTACACCAGCGGAACCCTGGTGGCTGACGGCGGGAGCATCGCGTTCGCCAGCAAGGGCAGCTATACGCTGACCGTCACTATGACCAATGCCCTCGGCCGGAGCTTCTCGGACAGCGCGGCAATCACGGTTTATCCCATCCCCGCAATCGAGTTGACTCTGCCGCAGACAGGCTATGTCGGAGAAGCGGCGGCGGCATCTGTCAGCGGAACCGATCTGGACAACCTGACCGCCGTCTGGATCATTTCCAAGCATGGCGGTGCGGAGGCTCCCTATACCGATTGCGTCAGCGGCGAGCTCGCCAAAGACGGCGGGAGCATCGCATTTAACAGCAAAGGCAGCTATACGCTGACCGTCACCATGACCGATGCGCTGGGCCGGAGCTTCTCGGACAGCGCGGCAATCACGGTTTATCCCATCCCCGCAATCGAGTTGACTCTGCCGCAGACAGGCTATGTCGGAGAAGCGGCGGCGGCATCTGTCAGCGGAACCGATCTGGATAACCTGACCACCGCATGGACGATTTCCAAGGACGGCGGCACAGACAAGACCTATACTGATTACACCAGCGGAACTCTGGCGGCTGACGGCGGCAGCATCGCGTTCAACAGCAAAGGCAGCTATACGCTGACCGTCACCATGACCGACGCCCTCGGCCGGAGCTTCTCGGACAGCGCGGCAATCACGGTTTACCCGATCCCTGATATCGCGCTGAGCCTGCCGCAGACCGGGTACGTCGGCGAAGCGGCCACAGTATCCGTCAGCGGAACCGATCTGGATAACCTCACCGCCGTGTGGACGATCTCCAAGGACGGCGGTACGGCCAAGACCTATACCGATTACACCAGCGGAACCCTGGCGGCTGACGGCGGCAGCATCGCATTCGACAGCAAGGGCAGTTATACGCTGACCGTCACCATGACCGACACGCTGGGCCGGAGCTTCTCCGAGAGTGCGGCAATCACCGTCTATCCCATACCGGAGATGCAGATCAGCCTCCCGTCTCTCAATTACAGCACTGAGGCCATCGCGGTCAGCGTAACCGGAACTGAGCTGGATGGGCTGGACATTTCATGGAGCATATCCATAGGCGGAGCCTCCGCGGTTCCGTATACCAGCGTCGCGGCCGGAACCCTGACATCGGATGGCGGCACAATCACACTCAGCACCAGCACGACCGCCACCGTGCAGCTCATCGCAACGGGAACGGACGCGATTGGGCGTTCCTTTACCTTTAAATCTAACACAGCAACGCTCAAGCCCATCGCGGCGTGCAGCTTCACCCTGCCGTCCTCCATTCACATCGGCAAGGCAGCAGCCGTCACCATGACGGACACCTCCGGCATGGAGAGTAACAGCATCGTATGGTCTCTGACCAAGGACGGGAGTACCGCAAGCTATAGTGGCACACTCTCCAACAGCGGCGGCAGCATCACCATCAGTGCCACCGGAACCTACAAGCTGACAGCCACGGTCACGGACAGCGCAGGCCGGGTCTTCACTCACTCAGAGAGCATCACCGTTACCAACACCGCGCCGGCCGCCCCGACCGCCAGCGCAACGCCGACCCGGACAACCAGCAACGGAGAATTCCTCGTAAACTTCTCCGTTTCCGCGACAGACCCGGACGGCGACACTGTAACCTACGAGTGGGACGGCACAAGCTCCGATGGCTACTACGCCACCGGAACGTACATCGTTAAAGTCCGCGCCAAAGACGCCTGGGGGTTGTACTCCGCGTGGACAACGGTCAGCTTCACAGTATCGAACTCCGCGCCCACAACGCCGGTCATCACCCGGTCACCCAGCGGCAACAGTGTAAGCCCCGGCACCGCGGTGACCATCACGGCCTCCTCCACCGATGCGGACGGCGACGCCATCACCTACGAGTGGGACGGCAGGCTTGCGGAAACCAGCACGGCCTATCCGCTTGGCAAAAACATTGTCAAGGTCAGGGCGGTAGACGCTTCCGGCGCCGAATCCGCATGGGCCGCAATCATCTTCTTTGTGGCCGACAGTTCCAGCGGCGGAGGAATGACACTGGAAAGCGCGGAATCCACGATTATCGAGGAAGGCGTCGAGGGCGCAACCATCACGGTGTGGTCATTTACAGTGCCAGCCGTGAGCGGTCACAGCGCCAGCTATGACTACGGTCAGGTCAGAGGCTATAACCAGTTGACCGGCCAGTGGGAGCAACTTCCCAGCGTGTCGTTCGATTCCTCCATCGGTTCATCCTTTGCCGCGACAGATGGGAACACCGGACGGGTTTACAGCAAAAACGGGGTGTATATGTACGGCACACTGGAGGCGGGGATCTATACCAAGCTTGAATTTTACTACTACACCCCTCACTCCTGCATGTATGGAAAAAGCAATATCACATACAGTGTGGAGTTCTACTTCGAGTAGTTTACAAAATTTCCTTGTAACAACAGAATCAGACCCTTTTTACAGGGAGGACACCCATTGTGGCGTCCTCCCTGATCTTTTATCCCAACAAGGAGGTATCTGCCAAATGTCAAAAGTAATTACGGTCTGGGGCAGCCCGGGCAGCGGAAAATCCATGTTCTGTTGCATCTTGGCGAAGGCCCTGACCAGAGATAAACGAAAAGCCATAGTTATCAACGCTGAAATCAGCGTACCGATGCTGCCTGTCTGGCTTCCGGAGCAGGTCATTGAAACCGGCGCGTCTGTCGGGCAGGTTCTGTCGGCGGTGGAGATCGACACTTCGCTGGTAGCCAGTCATGTTACCGTCCTGAAAAGTTATCCCTTCATCGGCCTGATGGGCTACAGCGCCGGAGAAAATCCACTGAGTTATCCGGAGCTGCAATACGGCATGGTGCTGCGGCTGATTTCCGCTGCCGCGAAGCTGGTGGATTTTGTGATTCTGGACTGCAGCTCTAACATGACCAACGTATTTACGCCAGCCGCCATCGAATCCGGGGATGTGATCGTGCGAATTTTGACGCCGGATCTGAAGGGGGTCAATTACCTGAAAGCCCATCAGCCCCTGTTGGGGGACAGCCGGTTCCGATACCACGAGCATATCACCTTTGCCGGTCTGGCCCGCCCTTTCCACGCGCTGGAGGAGATGGGCCATCTCATTGGCAGCTTTGACGGGCTCCTGCCATATGGCAAGGAAATAGACCGCTGCGCGACTGAGGGCGGGATGTTTCACGCCATTAACTGCTGCAACGCCAAATACACGGCGTCGCTCACCACGGTTTTAAAGGCGCTGGAAGATCCGGAACATACGAATCAGTCTGAACCCGCAGGCCAGCCGGAACAGGAGGAAACGGATGCCGATGAACAATCTGAATGACATCTTTTTCACACCGGCATCCACCCAAGGGCTGACCTATGAGCAGGTGCTGGAGGATGTGCAGCGGTATTTTGCCGAAAAGCACGCTTCCACCATCGCCGGAGCCAGCGAGAGCGACACGGAGAAAGCGGCCGCCGTCCTCAAAGAGCTGATGGTCCAATACCTCGTTAAGCGCAAATACGCCTTGGAGGGCCTGACTATTGAGGATCTGTGCGCAAGGCTGTATGAGGATATGGCCGGCTACAGCTTTCTGAAAAAGTGGATTTATAACAAGCCCGGCGTGGAAGAGGTGAATATCAATGCCTTCAATGACATCGAGGTCATCATGAACAGCGGGCGCAGCATCAAAATACCCGATAAATTTGCTTCTCCGCAGCAGGCCATCGATGTGGTGCGGAGAATGCTCAATGCCTGCGGCATGGTGATCGACGACACCATGCCCTCGGTCATTGGATTTCTGGATAAAAATATCCGGATCTCCGTGGACAAAACGCCCGTCGTGGATCCGGAGGTCGGGATAAACGCATCCATCCGTATTGTCAATCAGCAAACGGTTTCAGAGCAGAAGCTGCTGGATTCCGGCAGCGCCACAGCGGAAATGCTCCATTTTTTAAAAGCCTGCATCCGCTATGGGGTGAGTGTCTGCATTGCCGGCAGCACAGGTTCCGGCAAAACAACAATCATGGCGTGGCTCTTATCCAACGTGCCCAATAACCGCCGCTTGATTACCATTGAGGAGGGCAGCCGGGAATTTGATCTGGTTAAGCGTGATGAGGACGGAAACATCCTGAATTCCGTCGTTCATTTGCTGACCCGTCCCCACGAAAATCCCTCCATGAACATCAATCAGGACTTCCTGCTGGAACGCGTTTTGCGCAAGCACCCCGACGTGATCGGTATCGGAGAAATGCGGTCGGCGGCCGAGAGCCTGTCCGCAGCCGAAAGCTCCCGTACCGGGCACACGGTTTGCACCACAATCCACTCCAATTCTTGCGTATCCACATACCGCAGGATGATGACGCTCGCCAAGCGCAAATACAGCATGGACGATTCGGTACTGATGCAAATCATGGTGGAAGCGTACCCCATCGTGGTTTTTACCAAGCAGCTGGAGGATCGGTCCCGCAGAATCATGGAGATCATCGAAGGAGAGGACTTCGTTAACGGCAAGCTCTCCTGCCGGTCTCTGTATAAGTATGAAGTGGTGGACAATCTCATGAATGACAAAAACCAGATCCGGGTGGTCGGGCATCACCGGAAGATGGCGAGTATTTCGGATACTCTGAAAAAGCGCCTGCTGGACAACGGAATCTCACATAAGGAACTAAGCGAATTTACGGGGGAGGTGAGTTAGTTGCAGTGGGTAATATCATTTGTTTTATTTTGATCAGCTCCGGTCTGCTGGCCCTGTTCGAAGTCCGGGCAGGCGATTTTTTTGATGCTATCTTTCGCTCCCGGCGCAAAGCGGTCACGCTGACCGATGAACTGAGCGTACTTATGGGCACCCCGACCAAAGGTTTCTTTGCACAAGACTATGAAATTAAACGGATTCTATTGGACACGGGCCGGGAAGACCGCTATGAGACGGTAAAGCGTATGTCGCTGCTTCTGTTCGCCGTAGGCGCGGTGCTGGCGCTGCTGATTGACAATGTGTTTATGGTTCCCGTCATGGGCATCGGCTTTTCATTAATTCCTATGTGGTATCTGCGCAGCACGTCGACCAGCTACAAAAAGCACTTAAACGAGGAGCTGGAAACGGCAATCTCCATTATTACAACTTCGTATCTGCGCACGGAGGATCTGATCCGTTCGGTGCGGGAAAACCTGCCGTACATCAACGAACCGGTCAGGTCCTGCTTCGACGCCTTTGTTTTCGAAGCGGAGCTGATTAACGCCAACACAACAAGCGCCATCAACAGTCTGAAGTTGAGGCTCCCCAACCGGGTTTTTCATGAGTGGTGCAATATTCTGATTCAATGCCAGTCCGACCGCAGCATGAAGCACATGCTGCCTACCGTGGCGCAGAAATTTTCCGATATCCGCGTGGTGCAGTCGGAGCTGGAGGCCATGATGAACGGCCCCCGCCGTGAAGCCATTACCATGATGTTCCTAGTGATCGGCAATATCCCGCTTTTGTATTTTCTCAACAAGGACTGGTTTCACACCCTTCTTTTCAAGACGCCGGGCAAGGTTGCTCTGGCGATCTGCGCCGGCATTCTTTTGTTTTCGCTGACACAAATTATGAAGCTGTCCAAGCCCATCGAATACGGAGGTGAAACGTCATGACCCTGCTGGCGTTTGTGGCAATTATGCTGTTTGGCTTTGCCGCCTATAACCTGAGCTGCGCCCTGGTGGATGTGCCGACCGGCAAAACTTCCCGGATGATGCTGATGGCACGGAAGCAGCAGGGCGTCAAAACTGAAAAGCTGCTGGATGTCTACATCACCAGAATAGCAGGTCTGCTTACACCCCGTATCAGGCTGGATAAGCTGAAGCGGAACAGACTGCTTCAGGCGCTGGATATTGCGGGGATTGAACTGAGCCCGGAGGTCTATACCGCCCGGGCCTGGGTTTCCGCGGGTCTTGTTGGCCTGTGTGCTCTTCCCATGGCGTTTCTGATCCCGCTGGGAGTCCCGATTCTCATTGGCCTTGCGGTGGCCCTGTGGTTTTCCAGCTACTACGCGGCGTTTGATTTCGTAAAAAAGCGCCGCAAGCGCATTGAGACGGAAATCCCGCGTTTCGCCCTGACCATCGGGCAGAGCCTGGAAAACGACCGCGATGTGCTGAAAATTCTTACCTCTTACCGGCGTGTGGCGGGAAAGGAATTCGGCGCCGAACTGGATCAGACCATCGCGGATATGAAGACTGGAAACTACGAAAACGCGCTTATCCATTTTGAGACCCGGATCGGAAGCCCCATGCTGTCGGATGTGATTCGCGGACTGATCGGCGTGCTGCGCGGAGACGATCAGCGTATGTATTTCAAAATGGTCACGTTCGATATGCGACAGATCGAGCAAAACAATTTGAAAAGTGACGCCGCCAAACGCCCGAAAAAAATTCAGCGGTATTCCATGCTGATGCTCGTCTGCATCATGATCATTTATTTGGTCGTGCTCTGCACCGAGGTGCTCGGCTCTCTTGGCGCTTTCTTTGGATAGATGCATCGCCGCGTATAGAAAACCGTAAAATTCCGAAAGACCGGGCTGATTTTCAGTCCGGTCTTTTTGAAGGAGCTGCAAGAGCCATGAACAAAAAACACTGGGCCGCGCGTGTGGCGGGCAAAAAAACAAAATACCGTCTTGCCTGGTACCGGAAACCACGGCCTTATCCGGCCGTACCCCTGCTAAGGAAAAATGCAAAGGTTCGTCCAAATAAGCGACCCTAACCCAAAATTTAAATTATATTCAGGAGGTTCATTATGAAAAAAATCTTTATCGGCATCCACAATCAGGCCGACCGGTTCGTGCTTCGTGCCCATCTGGCCGTCAGCAACCAGCGCGGCGATTTTTATATCTCTGACGCGGTTAAAATCATCATCGCTGTGGTTCTGGGAGCCCTGCTGCTGGCCGCGCTGACACTGATCTTCGACGATACGGTGATTCCTCGGATCACAGATGAGATCGAAGAGCTGTTCGGCTAAGGAACTTGGGGGATCGGCTTGCAGAATCTGCGGCTGATTCCCCCTTTTTATTTTTAGCTTTTTAAAAGCGAATAATGGAGGTGAGATCCTTGAGTCAAAACGACTGCAAATGGTACCCCTTTCTGCGGGCGGCGGGCGGAAACTGGCGAAATGCATTGTTCATCAGCTGCCCCGACTGCCCTTACCGGCAGCAGTCCTGCTCCGGTTTTTTACTGGCTGCCGACGCGGATGGGAAGCCGCTCGTGATGCCGGTGGATGCATTTTGGAAAATGTCGGGTCAGCAGCCTGCCCGGGGCGAATGCTGTGGTTCCCTCAGCCGGCAGGCGTTCGAAGCGACTTTTTCCCTTTACCTGGAATGGCACACGTCAACCGCTGAGAAGTGTCCGCTCTGGCAGCTCTGCGATGCGCATGAGGCGCGGTACGGTCATGAATGCCCGTGATGGAACCGGGCTAATACGCAATAACACCGTAATCGGTGCGTAATGGAGGTGAGGACTTGAAACGAGTCACAATCAAATGCCCGTATTGCGGGGCGCAGGCCATACTGCGCCCCGCCAGCGCGGTATATGGCGATGCCGCCAAATCAAAAGAATCCCATTTATATGTTTGTTCTCGCTGGCCCAAATGCGACGCCTATGTGGGCGCGCACAAAAAGGATCTCAGCCCGATGGGAACGCTGGCGAACGGCGATCTGCGCCACAAAAGAATTCTGGCGCACAGGACGCTGGACGCTCTGTGGAAAAGCGGGCTGATGAAAAAATGGCAGGCATATGTCTGGCTGCAGGCAAAGCTTGGACTGAGCAGCCGGCAAACCCACATCGCCAAATTTTCAGAGCTTATGTGCGATCAGGTGATTGCCCTATGCGCACAGGCCATGGGAACGCAGCGGCCAGCCGCTTAAATAACTCAATCGGGAAAGGAACTGAAACATGAATTTTGAGTTTGCTTTTAATCGAAAACGAGGTGTCCATTATGAAAAAAGACATTACGCTTACGCCCTCTCAGCGGGCCTTGGCCGAAGATCATCTCTCCGTTGTCCACTGGGTCATTTTTCACCATATTCAAGTGAATGAAAGCATTTGCGGGCTTTCGTACGACGATTTGTTTCAGGAGGGCTGTATCTGGCTTTGCCGGGCCGCGGCTTCCTATGACACATCCATCGCACAGTTTAAAACTTTTGCCAAAACCGTAGTTCGTAACGGCCTGATCACCTATTGCCGGACGATATGCAAAAAGCAAAAGCGAATGCTTTTTCTGGAAATTTGCGAACAGGTCGAGCTTATGGCGGACGGGCAAAAGCTGTCCACCCTGACGGATGATTTCGACGCAACCGTATCCTATCTGGAAATCGTTTCTCTGCTGGAATCCGTGAAAAAGGATTTTAGCGGTGTCGCCCGCCTGGGTGTGGAAGCACTGCAGCTGAAAATAGAGGGTGTGGGCATTTCAGAAATTGCCCGTCTTTATGGTGTAAAGCCCTCCCACGTCGGCGCGTGGATTTCCCGTGCAGCCCAAAAACTGCGGGACAATCCTGCTTTTCTCGCGGGACTGGATCGGGATCTGTTGAAAAGCAGCCGATGACGGACGTAAAGAACAAAAAAAGGAGGATATTCCATGAACCAAACATATTACACCGCTGTCGGCCGTTTTGAAAAACGCTCGGACGGCCTCGGGCTTGCCTGCCCGGTTATCATCATCCATCAAAAGGAGTACATGGTGGACCTTCAGGAGATGATCGTCTGGACGTCGCTGAACTGGCTGATTCTAAGACAGCGGGAGATTTTACAGCTTTACGCAAAGGCTGGCTTGGCATCGGGTGTGTCGGAAGGCCGCTCCTGCGCGGAGTGTCTGGATCGCCTGCTGATTCGGGGCCTGGTTATCTCCGGCTCCGGCGGTACCGGATTCGACGCCCTGTATGATCTTCTGAACAGCCTCTATGTCATTCCGGCCACCGGAAGCTTTGGGCTGCGCCTGTTCTCCTTCCTGAAGCTGACGCTCTGGAACGGTCTCCCGTTTGCCTCAACACGGAAACTGCTGCAAAAAGACAGGAGGAGCGCCGACGAAGAACAAATCATGCAGCTTTCCAAGCAGGCGCTGCTCTCCACCGCGGAGCTCATCAAGTGTGTCGATCAGGGGGTGCGGGATCTGTCCAGCGGAGAAAAAATTCTCGGTGCCCTCTATAACGACGACGACACCACCAGCGATAATATTGGCAGCCTGATGCGGGTCAGCCGCAGCAAGGAGCCGGTGACGCTGGCGGTTGCCAATCTCTATCTCCGCAAGCAAATTATCTTTGAAAGGATTTGATCGTCGATGAAAGACTTCCCTTTGGCGCTGCTTCGCAAGTGGATCTTCACTCTGGCCATGGGCGTGGGCTGTCTCGGTATCGGCTTCGTTTATTTCTTCTTTTCCGAGGACGGCGTTCTGCTGGGACTAAGCGGTCTGGTCTTCGGCTTCAGCCTCTTGCGGAGTATTTTCCTTTATAAGACTATTTCCGGTCACGACTATGAAACCGTGGAGGGAACCTGTGTCGCCATTACCAACAGGCCCCTGCGGAAATGCCGGCGCATTCGAATCATGGACGACCATGGGATTAAAAGCACGCTGCTGCTGGCAAAGCAGGCCAAGGTCAAAATCGGATATCAGTACCGCTTTTTCTTCAAAAAAACCACGCGGCCCTCTCTTGGCAGCGAATTTCTGGATACGGCGCTGTCCACCGATTGCTTTTTGGGCTATGAAGAGCTTGGAGAATTTCCGGGAGCGGATGCCGGCAGCTTTTCATCATCGGAAGAAAAAACCGAGAAGTAAATTGCCCGTTGCAGAAGAAAGGGACATCAGTCTCTGTTTATATAGCAAAGGGCGCAGAAGGAGGCTTTTTATGTATAAGCCGCATACCGTCGAACAATACAAAATCGTAAAATTCCTCAAGGAAGATCAGCACTTTGCCATGGAGCATTTTATGCTCTCCCCCTTATCCCGCTCGGCACTGCTTCTGGAGGACCGTACCGGGGCGCAGCTGGCCTTCTCCTACTCTCAGGGCGGCGTAACAGAAATCCCCATACCGGCGCCGCCCGATCCGGGCGAGGTGCTGGCCTTCATCCGGAAATTTCGGTCCGACCCTGCCCGGCCATGGCTTCGAAGCCTGGAGGAGATTACACGATGGTGGCATATGACGCCCAATCCGCTGCGTTACCAACAGGCCCTGAGTCTGCCGGACGATCTGTATCGTCATTTCCTGACACACCCTATTTACGCCGAAGAAGTGGTGCGTCAAATCGCAGGGAAGAAATACGTGACGGAGGAAGAATACCTCGGCATCCGGCTGTGGTACCGCAATGAAAGCTCCCCGCATTTCTGGCTTGGTTCCCTGGGCGTGGACGGAACCGGTAATCTATACGGCCTAACCTTCCGATACCGGCTGCCGGGCGCAGAAGAAATTGTCTTTTATGTGATGGATGATTATTTTCGCTTTATGAACAGAGACAAAATTTTGCATTGTACAGAGGGCTGATACTATATATAGATTTAACAGCTTGACATATACAAGATATAGTGTTATACTGTCCTTGTAATTGATTTTTGTGCGTTTCCCTTTCGGGAGTACGAGCCCCTTCGGCTTGTATGGCGACAGTATGTTGCATTGCACACGCTGTTAAGTTTGTATGAGTGTCAGTAGTATAGCCGCGCCCTCTGGCGTCCGGCTTATTGCTGACACTTTTTTTATATAGATATCAAGGCCGATCTGGCAGAAAGGAGCGTTATGTCTCAGCTATTTGTAATCGGTCGTGTGACGGCGGACCTGGAATTACAGGAAAGCACAAACAAGACCGTCCGTTTTGACCTGGCCGAGAATATCGGCTACGGTGAAACAAGGCACCCGCAATACTATCAGGTGTGGGCATGGGCCGGGAATGCCATGCATCTCCTCAAACGCAAAGTGAAAAAAGGCAGCCTGATTTGGATATCCGGTTCTCTTATGCTGGAAACCTACGTCAAAAAGGACGGCACGACCAAAGACAAGCGCCTGAAACTCACTTTGGACAACTGGGGTTATGTGCCGGCCGGTAAACCCGCTACTGCGGAGCAAGGCCCCGACCACGCCCCCCCGGCTTCACTGCCTCCCACTGACGACCTTCCACAGGTCGCCGGAATCGACGGAGACAGAGAAGCCCTGCCGGACTGATTCCACGGTCCGGCTTTCCCGAAGAGGAACTGTATCATGTTTTTCAGAAAGAACGCTGAAGACATGGTGCAGTTCCTCTTTTTTTGTTTTCAGGCAAAATTTCAAAGAAGGGACGGCAAAACGAATGAACCAGTACAAAGCCCTTTGGGGCAGCATTTCCATCCTGCTGGGCGCGGTCATCGCAATTTTGGCATTGATTCGCGGCCCGTGGCAGGTCTGGCTTCTTCTCGGGGTATTCACCGCTTGGAGCCTCTGGGTGGTTGGCATACTGCTCCTGCCCTATATGAAGCGGGCAAAGCGCAGTAAACTCCACCGACAGCAGGAAGCACAGCGGCAGGCACAGGGAATTGCGGCAGGCACCTTTCAGGTCCCGGAGGTCAGTGATCCGGTGGATCAGATCTTATTACGGCATGTCAATCACCGGATTTCCGCCTATCTGCGCGCGGCGTATCCCGAGACAACGTGGGAATGGGCGGAAAAAGAACCTGAGAAGCTGGTGGCGCATGGCGGCACCGGAAGAATCCGTGTCTTCGGAATTCCGGATTTTAATTATGCGGATGTAAGGCTTGACCAGCAGGCGCATATCAACTGCGCCATGGTGAAAATTGTGCCGCTGGCCCAGCTGCAGGGCGGCGCGGTGAATGGAAGCGAGCTTCCCCCCAACCAGCAGCCGGTCGATCCGCAGATCTGGTATGAAGTCCAGGGGCGTCAGGTTCTGGAGAATCTGATTGCGGACCTGCACTCCCGGGGGCACAGCAGCCTGACCTTGAAAGAGGACGGCGAAATCTGCATACGACAGGGGGATCAGGAGGTTTCGCAGGATTCTTTCAAAGGCTTTCCGGCCAGGGTTTATTGGCCCCGGCTTTTGCAGGTTTTTGAAAAAGAGGGTTTGGCGGCTTCCGTTACCACGTTGGGAATCGAGGTGTCGTGGTGAAGATGCCGAATCAAATCAGAACTGAAAGGAGTGGAGCCACCGAATGAAAAGTGGTCTGAATCTTGAACAGATGGCGGCGGAAATTATGCGTCAGAGCAAATCGAAGGAGGATTATATCGTCAATACCCAAAATCTTTCCTTTGAGCCCTGCGGCGACCAGCTTCTGATGCGGGTCGTCGGGGACGACGGCGTTGACCGCATCGAACCGCTGGATGTCAAACAAATTGCCCACCGGCAGATTGGGACACATCTGAACATACCAGCTAAGTATTATGACCGGATGCGGGAGTCCTACCCGGAGCTGCTGGCCCAGAACGTAAATGCCTGGCTCCATCGGGAACCCTCCCAGCGTATGCTTCGCACACTGGACGGCTCCGCCCGGGCCTTTCTCAGCAACCGCTATCGCCGACTTGACAACCTGGAGATTGCGGAGGCAATCCTGCCCATCATTGGAGAAATGCAGGATGCACGCTTTGAGAGCTGCCAGATTACGGAGAGCCGGATGTACCTGAAAGTAGTCAATACAAGGTTGGAGGCAGAGGTCACCCCCGGCGACATCGTACAGGCAGGGATGATTATCAGCAACAGCGAAACCGGGCTTGGCGCTGTGTGCATACAGCCCCTGGTGTTTCGTCTGGTTTGCAGCAACGGAATGATTGTAAACGACGCCCAGACCCGCCGAAATCACGTGGGCCGGGTCAATTCCAGCGAGGAAAACTTCCTGCTCTACTCGGATAAGACGCTGGAGGCAGACGATCATGCCTTTTTCCTAAAAATTCAGGATACGGTAAAGGCCGTCGTGGAGGAAGCGAAATTCGCCACCATTGTTAACCAGATGCGGGAAGCGGCGGGCGCAAGGCTCAATACGGCGGATGTGCCCGGCGTGGTGAAGCTTGCCAGCCAGGAATTTAAGATTTCCGATCAAGAGAGCGAAGGCGTACTGCAGTATCTGATTGAAGGAAACGATCTGACTCTCTACGGCCTTGCTAACGCGGTAACCCGGCACAGCCAGGATCTAGAGGATTATGACCGTGCAACCGATCTGGAAGGCATCGGCTACACCATTCTGACCATGCCTCACCAGCAATGGAGCAGAATCAATCAAATGGCAATGGCCGCCTGAACGGATGGTCCTTATACCATAATTTCAATTAGGAGGAATCACTATGAGTTACCAAAATGAAAATGCCATGACGGAAATGAATCACTTCACTCTGCCGGCGATGGCCGAGGGAGACTTCTCCAGTGAAGAGCTGGCCGAGGACATGGACGGCCTCCAGCTCAACTTTCAGCGCGTCAAAATTCCGTCCGGAGGGGCCCTGCAGTTTGAAATTCCGGGCGACGATCCGGAAAATCCGGACTATGCAAGGTATTTGGAGGGCGTGATTCTCTATAATCACGCTTCCGGCGCCTATTGGCCGGCGGACAGCGAATACGATGAAAACACCGCGCCCCTGTGCTCCTCAGTAGACGGCAAAATGGGGATCGGCGAACCGGGCGGCGCCTGCGAAACCTGCTCTCTCAACCGCTTTGGCACCGCGCCGGACGGAAGAGGAAAAGCCTGCAAAAATATGCGCGTCCTGTATCTCCTGCGTGACGGAGAGTTCATGCCGCTGCAGGTGTCGCTCTCGCCCACCAGCATCAAGCCGTTCCGGGACTTTATCAACGCCGCGTTTGTGACGCGCCGCCGCGGAACCTGCGGCAGCGTGATTCAGATCGGGCTCAAGCGGGCCAACAACGGAAAAGACGAATACAGTGTCGCCACCTTCCGCAAGCTTTACGATTTCACCGGCCAGGAGCTGTCGCAGATCAAGGCTTATGCGGACGGCTTCCGGGAACAGGTCAAGCTGGCCCTGCAGCAGCGTGCTGCCGCCACGGAAGACCAGTTAGACGACGGCTGCGATTACAGCGGCTATGACCAGCCTGTCCAGGAGACGGACGGCCATTTCTGCATCGCGCACCAGATTGACGGCGACCGGGAAGACCTCCCGGCCTAATTGCGTTTGATACGGCCTTTCCGCCGTATACCATGTCCACCAAGGCGCCTCTGTTTTGAGCGGGGGTGCCCTATTTTTTAAGGAGGAAATTAAAATGCTGAAAGAAGTACCGTTCACCGCCGAGGAAAGAGAATTTGCAACAGAGCATCATAACCTGATATACGCCTTTCTCAACGAAAACCACCTGCCTGAGGACGAATATTACGATGTCATTGTTTTCGGATACTTGAAGGCCGTCAGAGATTACCTCGCCCGGCCAGACTTACAGGAATATTCATTTGGCACGATTGCCAGACGCAAGATGAAATGCTGTGCACTTGATCAATATAGAGCGCAGCATTGCCAGAAGCGTAACGCCGAGGTCATAAGCATCCATGTCAGCCTGTACGACGGCGGTTTGCCGCTGGAGGATACGCTTGCCGTCCCGGATTCGCTCCTGGAGCAATTTGAGATGGACCTGCTACTGCACGACCTCGCCAAGCGTGTTTCCCGCCAGCAACTGGACGCTGTTCGCATGAAATCAAGCGGCTATGGCGTACGGGACATCGCGCACCGCCAGAGGACCACGGTCAAGCGGGTACGCGAGCTGCTGGAGGAGGCTCACAGCGCTCTGCTGGAGCTGTGCTATGAGTAAAACTTTCAAGGCAGATGCCTTAAAACAATTGATTGGAGGTCTTAACGAATGAAGAAGGGAAAAAAGACTGTACATCTGACCGGATCGCTGTTATACCCGGTCACGGTAGGCAGGGGGGCCGTCGTATTCTCCGGCGGTCAGGTGATCCATACCTCCAGAGTGGTGGCGGTTCACGAACAGGCGGTGGATCGAATCCGTTTTGAGACGCTGAATACCCACTACACCCTGGCAATGGGCCCTTTCCCGCTGGCGGCCGTGAGTCCGCTCCCCATGAGAGCGGCCGCGTAGGCGAAAGGGACCTTAACTACAAGCCCAGGCGCTGAAAAGCGTTCGGGCACCGGTACCCGGCTTTCATGCCGGGCACCGGCAGTCTCACTGTCAAAAGGCCGTGGCAAGTTGAACCTTGTCATGGCCTTTTCTTCTGAAAGAAGGCTCAATATGAAATTTGAAGGATATCAGGTCCGTGTCGTCCGGCCGAAGGACTGGGTCACCTTTCGTTGCCAACGGTGCGGCGCTTGCTGCCGCCATGTGAAGCAAAAGGTGATGCTGGAAAGTCTGGATGCTTTCCGGCTGGCAAAATTTTTGAAACAGCGCGGGGATGCCGTCACCGGCATGGACGATGTGCTCGGCCAATATACGGAGTCGGTTCCGCTGGAGAATGGTTATCCGATCTTCGTGCTGCAGGTCTCCGGTCCGGAAGACGCCTGTGTTTTTCTGAAGGACGGCCGGTGCAGCGTATATGAAGCACGGCCGCGCGCGTGCAGGCTCTATCCGTTCACGGTCGGCCCCGGTACAAAGGGCCGGGACTTTGAATACCTGCTCTGCACCGAAGCGCCCTATCACTTTACGGACGGGCGGGTATTGGTCAATGACTGGATGTATCAAAATTTTAAGCGCGAGGACAAGGAATTTGTAAAACGGGAATACGATTCCGCGCGGGAGATTGGGCGGCGCCTGCGTCAGCTTGGCAGCAGCCAGCTCCGGCGGGCCCTTTCCCCGATTTTGTTCTTCCGTTATTACAACTACGATTTAGAAAAGCCGTTCCTGCCCCAGTATGACCGCAATCTTACGCATCTGATGAAAAAGCTGCGGGAGCTGCAAAACGGGCAGTGACTCTGGCGGAAAGGACTTGTCATGTATGCTTTGGAACGGCTGGTTTTTCAGGGCACGGAATGCTGCCCGCAGTACCGCTGGAAACAGCTTGCGGTATGCGCCAGCGAGGAACTTCTGATCAAAGTCAAAAATGGACAGCGGCGTCCGGAGGACTGGCGTGTCAGTCCCCTCGCAGACGCCGTAGAAGAAAGGCGGATTAAAATTGCGTGAACCAAGAGAAATATACACGGTTGTTACAACCAGCGCCGACGCTGACCGCGGGAACTTTCAGGACCCCACCCCTGCCGGCAGCTGCTTTTCTCCCCAAAGGGCGCAGAAAGAGCTGGCCCGTCTGATTGAGGAGAAAAAGGAAACGCTGGACACGGAGCGATACGACTCGGAAGAACAGAGCGATACCGTCTGGTACGTCTATCTGGATGGATACGCCGCGGCACGCTTTATCCGCATCGAAATCATAACTTCTTTGCTCATGGATGAGGGGGATACCGATGGCTGAAATAAAAATCAGGGAACCGGGTTGCTCTTCCTGCGAGTCTTATTATCGTCATTCCGGCATTCGGCAAAAAAAGTACGGCGTTATGCTCCAAGAATATGAGCATTACTGCATCGGAGGCAAGCGGGCGCAGATGTTTAAAAAGCGCGATCCTGTCACCAAGGCGCCGAGTTGGTGCCCCAAACGGCTCAATCCGCGCAAGGTCCGGGTTTTCGGCTTTAAAACCGACAACGACTGGTATCTCGTTGAAAGCCTGCGCGTGTCACTCGGTACGGAACTGACACCCGTCGCCCACCGTTACACGGTAATCGCGGAAACAACGACTGAGCTGTCCGCGAAGGAATTTTGGGAACAGTGCTCCTATGACGCCGGCCCCCAGCTTTTAGAGGTTACGGTGCCAAGGCATGGGATTGTCGAAATTGATGACGGTCTGAAGCCACATTACTTTTATCTTTGCGATGGCGGCTATCGGTATGAGCCGTATTTCACGCCGCCCGCATTAAAGGTCAAATGAACGAGGCAGATGCATGAATACATCTGCAAATCTTTTGGAATGGAGAACCGGCTATGAATAATGTAAGTACGAAAATTGAGAATCAGATCGCCAGCCTGGAAAAGAAGATCCATGGGCTGAGCGGAGACTACAAAACGAACACATGGAAGCGGCAGCAGGAACAGCTTCAACGGGACCGCACCGCTGAACGGTATCGGGCTCAGAAGCAGATGCTGGAATACCTTGGCGAGGAGTCCGCCTGCCGGGAACTGACGCAATTGGAGAACGCCTTGGTCACCGGCGCCTTTTATGAAAACATGAGAACCTACTCCGTATCCACTCAATATGTCAGGGAGCATCCAAGCAGCTGCAACAAGCCCAGATTTCCGGCTTCGGACAGTACGGCGGCAGCGCGGCTGCTGAAAGCGGGCATTAGGGACACAGCGGCGCTGGATCAGGCCATCGTCTTTTTTGACAACCTGATGCATAAGGC
>Ga0316604_10000840_pt1 | contig 32157 bp, 36 predicted proteins | sample OWC_soil_day20_C_FD_207650 | JGI IMG/M metagenome (GOLD analysis project Ga0316604, IMG submission 207650) | Wetland soil microbial communities from Old Woman Creek delta, Ohio, United States - OWC_soil_day20_CT | ecosystem: Environmental > Terrestrial > Soil > Wetlands | place: USA: Ohio... | reverse complement strand
GGATGCCAACGCCGCTTTCCGCCTGCGCCGCGACAAGACCATCGTTGAGCTGCAGGTCAAGATCGGCAAGCGACCAACGATGCGCGCCGAAAAGGAATAAGCCATGCCCCCGCCGGTCGCCATGACGGCCCCGGCCTTCTGCAGGCCAAGGAGTACGTAAAAATGTGCCAACTTCTCGGCATGAAGTGTTCAATATTACACACCCACACCCGCTTCGGTAACCAACTGATTTAGCGCATGTTACCCCTGGGTCGCCCTTCCCTTTCCGTCTGACAATGGAGCAGTGTAGCGGACCAATCGGGTAAGGCTCCCGCGCCACCGCCCCCTCGCGACTTGCCAGAGACACTGGACAGACATACAGTCAATTCATGCACATCTATCTGCACCGGCTACGCGAAAACGGCTGGTCCATCCCAAAATATCAGTTCACATTCAAGCCACCCCTGGAGGGCGAGCTGACGGTGCACGAGCAGCGCTACCTGGCGCTGAACCGAGCAGCCCCAGCTCTGTAAGCAGCTTGCGTTCTGGGCAGGCAGTTACCAGGTCAAGGTTGCACGTTCGCAGCGTTTCCAAGGTGACCAGGAACAGCTGGCCGACGGTGCGGCCTATGTATTCGGCAGCCCATACGCGGGAGCCTATTTGCTGTGGGCTCATTGAGGGGCCTGTGGTCATGGCGAGAGCCTGGTCAGAAAAGTACGAAATTTTCCCAACCTGACAAATGCGCCCCCTGCTCTGACTGGCTTTTTGCTGGACGTAAAAATGCCCCGGTGGTAGCCAGGGCTGAAAGGATTAGCGATTAGTCCTCATCGCCTTCGTCTTCAACTTCAGGAATAACGCCGGAGTGCAGGTAGTGGAACAGGCCTTCAGCTAGCTCCATAACCAGGTCCGTCTGGTTCTCCTCATCGCTCTCGAGGATTACGTCAACAGGCTGACCGTCTGAGAGACGAATAAGGATAGCCTGCGCTTTGGCCGTCTGGGCTTCGTCGAACTTCGGGCCGTCAAATCCATTTGCGTAGTCAATAACTGCAGATATGAACTTGGGCTGACGCAGAACACGCCAGGCGTAGTCTTGGTCTGCCACAACGTCGCAGAACCTAGGACAAACGTCGAGCTTGCCGTCCTCAAGGAACCAGTCGCGGGCTTGTTCAGCCGTGGCCAGGTAGCCGCGGGCATTGTTGTAAATAACTTGTCCGTCAAGGTAGTTGACCAGCTTCAGGTCGTCGTCAGTAAGGGCAGAGTGGTTAGCAGAAGCCTTAGGGCGGGAAACGCGGGGGGCACGTGCCATTTGAGTATTCCTCGGTGAAAAATGTTTAAAGGGGGTCCTACCTTGTATAGGTACGTTTTGAGTATTTCTCGAAATTGCAGGAGCTACAGGCAAATTTCGGCGGCAGCTTACACGCAACCGGCAACCTGTCCTCTGACGAGTGTCAAAACCAGGTATACCCCAGCACAACACCGGACAGGCCCGCCGATTCGCGTCAGAATCAAGTGGTGACACTCTGAGATTGACACTATGAAAACAACCTATTAAACTGATTCTGACACTTTCGTCAGATGGAGAACGCAATGTCAAGTTCCGGCCAGCAGGTGGGGTATGTTCGAGTTTCGACCATTGACCAAAACACCGGTCGGCAGCTCGAGGGGGTTCAGCTCAACAAGACCTTCACCGACAAAGTTAGCGGCAAGTCGACCGATAGGCCCCAGCTTCAGGCCTGCGTCGAGTACGTCCGCGAAGGCGACACCCTGCACGTCCACAGCATGGACCGGCTCGCCAGAAATCTGGACGACCTGCGCCGCCTGGTTCGCCAGCTCAACGACAAAGGCGTCGCCGTGCACTTCCATAAGGAGAATCTAATTTTCACCGGCGAGGATTCGCCGATGGCGAACCTGCTGCTGTCGCTGCTTGGCGCGGTCGCCCAGTTCGAGCTGTCTCTGATTCGCGAACGTCAGCTATCGGGGATTGCACTTGCGAAGGCAGCCGGCCGATACAAGGGCAGTAAACCCAAGCTAAACGCCGAGCAGGTAGCTATCCTACGTAGCCGCGTCGACGCTGGGGTGCCAAAAGCCAAGGTAGCGCGTGAGCTGGGCATCTCCCGCGAAACTCTGTACACCTACCTTTCAGCAGCTCCCGAGCCGATGGCCGCCCAGTAAAATACGCCATGACTACAAAAACCATACCTGAGCTGCACGCTGAACTGTATTACTCCGAGCGGGTCTGCGAGCTATTACAGGCATTAGCAGCTGACGGCTCAGCCACGGCGCAACGCCGAATCGCGCAGCATCACGCGGCCATCCTGGGTCATGCGCTTCCATCTGAGACTAGCAGTTCGTTGGCCGTCGATTCTACGGCGCTACCCGAGTGCGTGCTGTCATCGGATTCACTGCCCTACCGCTATCGCGTGCGACTTACTGCCGATTTGACGCACATTGCCATCGCACAGCTGGAGAGCAAATACACTTCGCTGCAGGACATTAGGTTGTCGTACACCGGGGTAGCGCCAGCTGAAACGCCTACCGCAGTTGCGAGCTACGCAATCAACCCGCTGACCGACGACTGGCTGTACTCTAGTGTTTTCGAGCCTGCGCTGACAAAACGCTACATCTGGAACGGCAAGCCGTGCTCCGTTCGCGAGAGACTCCTCGCGGTAGCAGCGATGAGCGACGACGAATTGCGGGAGCTGAAGGACGACAACCCCACCAGCAACCGACATTACATGTGGCTGCAAAACAAGGGGTTCATCCTGTTCAACCTGCCGCAGCAATGGGAGACTCCGGACCCCGACCGAATCAGCCTGCGCTGCTTTACGTCACTGAAAACTGGCAAATTGCTGGCAGTGCTAACTAAGCACCACGGTGAATTTGCTTTAGAGCTACTGAAGAGCTACCTCGGCCCGTCCGGCGGTTACGACGGCTACGGCGACCTTTGGGGTGACCTTACGCTGCTACGCCTCCGCGTTCGCTAACGAAGCCAGTGCTTCTATTTGACGCGTACTAGGCTTGGTAGTGGTCGTGCTTCAGCAGCCGCTAGCCGAAGCTCACGCGGCCGGCTAGGCAGGAACACGCCAGACTCGTTGAAGGCCGGAATCAGGCCCTCTAGACCCGGAAATTTGGCTCTAAATTTGGCTTCGTCCATTATCACTAGCCAGCCTGTCCCTGGCTCTTCGCCCTGGTTGAAGAACAGCCCAGCATCCCAAATAGCGTTGGCCATCGCGATGGGGTCACCTTCGAAATGCTCAATGTCGGTAGGGTCTAGCGACATGTATTGTGCTGCCTGCAGCAGGGTCAGCTGCGGGGATAGCTTGGAGGCCCACAGTTTGGCCAGGAGGGTGGAACGGCTGGCTACGAGCTGAATCACAAGGGTCTCCACGGGTTGAGCGTTGCATTGTCGCACGGAGAAAAGGCACAAAAAAACAGATTAGCCGTCGCTTTTTGCCAAAACCAATTCATTTGATTCAATCAATCGGTTGGCAGCCCATCACGAAGCTGTAGATAGCCATACCTAGCAAGCAACGCAGCCTCGCAGAGGTCATGCCTAGGCGGCCGGCCGGTGAGCTCAAAAATCCGCATGGCGGCTTCGACACTGGTTCGTTTGTCAGCGGTCACACCTAGCGCTCGCTTCCATTGCGCAGCCGTCGGCAACAGCAACGTCCGCACGCCAGCGCAGCGAGCCAAGGCCACTGCAGCACCGTAGCTTTCTGCAAGGGTAATCAAGGATTGGGCAGGAATACCCGGATATGCCAACGGGCGTTCGACCACTACGGCGGAAACTTCGCGCAGGAGTTTCAGCAAATTCTCGGGCATGGTGGGGTCGTCACTAAACGCGTCGTCCATGCCCACGAAACTGCCCTCAATCGTCTCGACGATAGCGAACGCCCCTTTACGACCAGGGTCAACGCCCATTATGTATTCACGCATACCTCGCTCCTAAACGAGGTATAGCAATCACGCTCGCATGCCCCCTACAAAGAGCACGGGCGATAAAATGATAACAATTAGATTTGGATTTCCTCAGAAGGGTATATCAATGAAGCAAGGCCTATCAGCAGCAATGCGCCGACAAGTTTGTATTCACGAAGCTGCTCATGGTTATTTATTTGCACTGGGCGGCGCATGTGTCTATAGCCTCCAAGTGGCACCTGTTGGAGCCAAGCAATGGAGCGCAAAAAATCGGAAAGGGAGTTTTGTCTGCGATTTGTGGGGTTTGGCCGATGTAAGCAACCTCAATACACAAGCGTGCTTGTACTGGGACAAGGACAAGCGTCGTTTAGTCGTGAAGCGAGATGAGTATCAGGCTCTACTGGCCGAACTTGATGGAGTAAGGCCTGGATATAGCGAAACGGCATACAAGACGCTTCGTTCCGCATTGTGTGGGTATATTGCAGGCGACATAGCGGAAGCCATTTCGGAAGGCACTCCTGAGGAACAAATTAAACTATGTGCGCGAATACCGAATGATGACATTGCAATTTCTAATGCGATAGCTGAGCTCTTACCTGACTCAAATGAATTTGAGACGTTGGCCAATGCAGTTGTGAAATTGCTACGCTCCCCCCAAGTTTGGTCACAAATAATAAGGATTGCCGATGCTCTTGAGGAGCGCCATATTCTGACGGAAGACGAACTTTTCGAATTACTTCCTAAGCGAGACCCTGAATGGCTCTCTGAACAATGTGTTTGTGCGACTTAGTCACTTAACAGCTTGGACAGCCTGGGGTCACGTTGCATGTACGTGTAGAGGTCAACCTCTGTGAAGCCGCGAATCCGAAGTGGCAAGCTGGCGTCGGCAGATGCCAAGACGATTGACCCCAGCAGTGCCTTCGGGTCGTCAATCTCATGCCGGGTGGCCTCAAATTTCACGACAGCCGACCTTACGAGTGCTGCTTCGTGCTTGCTCGTGCTGGCGTAGACGAAAACGATTCTGTCGAGGAAAAATGGGGTGTCCGGCAACAGTTGTTTGCCCAGAGACCACGCCATTTGCATCAGCCGCTCGCGCTGGGCCGGGCTTTTATACGAGGACTCCACTTCAATCCAATCGACGTTGTAATGGATTAGCTGACCCGCTTCGTCTCGCACCTCCCGGAGGACCAGCCCGTCTGGCAGCTTGCCCCACTGTTTATTCAGCTGCGGCCGCGTAATCTCCCCAGGTAGCGTATTGATTGCGTACTCGGAGAGAACCTCGTGGCCGGCATTGAGCTGCTCAACGAGCCAAGCCGCACCCAAGGTTCGGTGGTAGACCTCAAGCCCCATGAAACCCGAAATTCGCGTGCCATCGAATGCTGGGCTTGAGATGAGCTTTCGGACCTCCCGTGCACCTTTCCCGGTCAGTGCGTACGAGTACGTGCCTATCGAATTAAGTCCTCGGAAAATTAGTTTTTGCTCACAGAGCTGCTTGAAAAAGCGGGAGCCATTCGCTTGTCGGGAGCCCTCGGAGGACAAAGGCCACACTAGCCGCGCCAGCTCCTGATAACGCATATACCCGAAATGGTGGAGTCCCAATAGGACGCGGGTCAGGTTCTGTTGATGGCGCTCGAATGGGCTGCTGTGCTGGACGTAGGGAAGTTTCATAGTTCTACGTATAGCGACCGAACTGTTATTTCCGGATAACACCTCGAAAAATTCACTTCTAGTCTTTATGACCAATAGAAGACGCCGCGCTATAGTTCTGCCTTTCGAGAATCGCCCCGAAACCAACGCTGTCAGAATGTCTAACTAGAAAACGAACAATGAACCACCAAGCCCTCTACTCATTCATCTGGTCAGTCGCCGACCTGCTTTGCGGCGACTACAAGCAATCCGAGTACGGCAAGGTCACCCATCGCATCACCCTACTTAAGGAATGCCGCTCCGCCGTGATTTTCGCCGCCGTCACCGGAAAAATCGACGCTCGCCAGTTCTAATAACAAGAAAACTTGGGAGAGTCTCTTGTCGCATACCCTCACCGCAAAAGAACAATCACTCGCCAAAATATTCAGTGATGACTATGTCTTCACCATTCCGGGCTACCAGCGCCCATATGCCTGGGGGAAAGAGCAAGCCCAAGAGCTATTGGACGACCTGCTTGGCGCCATGGCAACCGCTCCCGAACACATCAGCGAAGCTGCTCCCTACTTCCTGGGGAGCATCGTCCTCATCAAATCCGAGGCACAATCAGAAGCAACCGTTGTGGATGGTCAGCAGCGTCTGACCACCTTGACTCTACTGCTGTCTGCCATTCGCGCCTCCGTTCAAGATAGCGCAGTACAAACCGGTGTCACAAAGCGAATTTACGAGCATGGTGATGTGGTCTCGGCAACCCAGGCTCGTTACCGACTTTTATTGCGTGAACGGGACCGCGATTTCTTCCGCCAGTACGTTCAGCATGAAAACGGGTTAGTTACTCTTGTCGAACTCACGAGTCAATTGCCGGATGCCCAAGCCCGCATTCGTGCCAATGCCCAAGTGTTCATGACAGGCTTGGCCTCGCTAAGTCAAACAGAGCTAGTCCGCCTGGTGCAGTTCATCATCACGCGCTGCTATCTGGTGACTGTTGCCACACCTGACTTGGATTCGGCCTATCGAATTTTCGGGGTGCTCAATAGCCGCGGCCTCGACCTGAGCGCAACCGACATTCTCAAAGCAGAAGTCATTGGCGGGATAGCCCCAGACCTGCGTGACGCCTACACCCAGAAATGGGAAGACCAGGAAGAAGACCTGGGGCGTGACGAATTTGGTGAATTGTTTAGTCACATCCGAATGGTTTATCGCAAGGCCAAACCGCAGGGAACGTTGCTCAAGGAATTCAAAGAACATGTCACCCCCGCTGCACGTCCGCATGCATTCGTGGATGAAATTCTGCTGCCCATGGCGCAGGCATTTAGTGAGATAGGCGATGCCGATTACGCCAGCCAGAAACACGCCGAGCAGGTCAATGAGCACCTTCGCTGGCTCAATCGCTTGGAATTCAAGGATTGGGTGCCGCCAGCTCTGACATTCTTTGTACGCTACCGCAACCAGCCCGAATTGATGCTGAAGTTTTTCGGCAGTTTGGAACGACTTGCCTATTCCATGCTGGCACGAAAGAGCGGTGTCAATGAGCGTATCGAGCGTTTCTCTGCTCTGACATCGGCCATCGAAAAAGCTCAGGACTTGAATGCGCAGCAGTCACCACTGCAACTGACCCCCCTGGAGCAGTACGAAACCTATGCTGCTTTGAACGGACCGCTCTACGAAACTCACTCTCCACGAGCCGTCGCAACGCTGATGTTACGCCTTGACCATTTGATGTCTGACGCCAGCGCTAGCTACCAGCATGACGTCGTGTCAGTTGAGCATATCCTGCCTCAGCAACCCGCTCCGAATAGCCAATGGCTGACATGGGTGCCAGACCCTCTAAAGCATCAACAATGGGGGCACCGACTGGGCAATCTGACCCTGTTAAGTCGGAAAAAGAACAGCGCGGCTAGCAATTACGACTTTGAAAAGAAGAAAAACGCCTACTTCACCAAAGGCGGCGTGTGCTCGTTTGCCTTGACTACGGAAGTGCTGAAGCACAACGAATGGTCAGAGGTTGTGATGCAAGCCCGACAGGAAAAGATGTTGAAAGTCCTGGAGGAGCACTGGAGTCTGCAAGGCCGCAAAAGTAAGGCCGAATTGGCCCAATCCAAATTAGTGGAAAGGCAACAGGCTAGCGGCGAGGCTGTATTTGAGCTGGAAAGTACAAAACATGGGCTAAATGCTACTGCACGCGAAACAGGTAGTGGCTTTACAGTCTTGGCTGGCTCCCAAGCCAAGAAGGGAGATTGGACAGCCCAACCCCATGCCTATCAGCAATTACGGGAGAGTTTGCTCAACGAAGGCGCTATTAAGCTTGCTGACGATGGCTCATGCTTGATTTTCAACAGGGATGTCCATTTCTCCAGCCCCAGCGCAGCTTCCGCAACCGTGCTTTGTCGCCCCGACAACGGCCGTTCAACCTGGAGACTGTCAGGTACGACCATCACTTATGCGGCGTGGCAGGACTCTTTGCCTGCGGGTCAGGCCGCTTCAGGCAGAACTGAAAGATAGGCAATGGCTCTTGCTCTTCACCAAGAACACCACTGCGAAGTCGCCATCTGCCAGCATCTCGGCCAGAACAGCTGACTCCATGCCGAAGGCGATTCCGCCCACTACGACCGGCAGAACACCTTGTTCCTACCCGACCTGCTGGCCTGGGTTGAAACCACCCAGCCGGCGAGTTGGCTCGCGCTGAGCAAAGCCCATGGCACTAGCCTGCCCAAGGTGCTGGCCGAGCGGGTGTGCAAATGCATGGCGGAGCATGGCACGTTAGCCGACAACGTTGCAGCCCCGAGTCTCGCCAGTGACCCCGACAGTGCCTCGTAGTTAAGCGGCCATGCTGCATCGTGAAATCAGACCATTGATTTAGTCGTGACCATAGAGTGGGGCCGTCACCTTCTAGGAGTTTGTCATGCACCACGTCTCAATGTCAGCGGCCATCAAAGTAATGACCTGCATTCGCAATCACCCCCATGACCCTCTCACTGTCGCCTTGTGGGCCCAGCGCGACACGTGGCTGCTGGAAAATGATTTAGGTGTTCTTAGTTTCGCCCCTGGAGTTCGTGAGATTCTTGAGCAAGTAGGCTAAGCGCTGCGATAGCAGACCTAAGTAGCCGCCCCGTCTCGTTCCGGTCGGCACCCCGTAGCGCCGCTGCCAACTCAACTCCTATTTGGCAGGTTGCTTCCTCATCGGCAATCGACAAGGGAAACTCCGGCAGCTTCGATAAGTGCTCGGCGTGAGCCACAGCATCCCGCCAAAAGGGAGTCTTGCTCCAATGCGTCACCTCGCCGGGCGGAATATAGCCCGGCTGGGGTGCGATGAGGCTGCCACCGCCGCCGATGGTCACTAACTGCCACTTTGAATAGTCGTCCGTGTATTCGTGGAAGGCCTGCGGGACTTGATTTCCACTCAGCGCACGCTCCATTTCGGCAATCCACTGTTCCGTTTCGCGCGTAACAGGCCCCTCACACAAGGCCTTCATCTCACCGGGGACGCTGACCATGATGGCCTTTGCCAGCGTTGCCGGGGTGACCGTCTTATGTATCCGGCCACCACAATGGTCTTGCAGGTACTTATAACCAGAGCCGGTGCTGTAGCGATAAAACGGCAAGTTCGGGTAACCCGTAGGGTGAAACTCGCACCGCCAATAACACCCTGAGGGCGACGCGTACGGCAACAATTGAAGCTTTCCGTAGCCATTACGCAGGAGCCAGATGCCGGCACGAACAACTGTTTCACAGTTGTCCATCAGCTCGTCTTCTGGATTGCTTTCTTCAATGACCCTGTCTTGTTCGTTCATCGCCAATCCAATCTGAGTAGGCGAGCAGTCTATCTCTGGGTGGGCCACGATTCAATCCGCTATTTCCAGACCCCTCCTGCACTGCGTGGCGACCTACCCCGCAATAATCAGGCTCTCTGGCTATGCCACGCTCACTACCATCACGACCATCGAATCTGAGACAATGCCGCGTGAATTTTGGCAACCCGGGAGTCCGCCGGACCTGTCACTTGCGAATAAAAATAAGGATGCGGCACGCAGATGTCCAAAGAGTACGAAAACCTTCCCAAGGAAGCGCTTATCGAAATATTGAAGCGCCGAGATGCACGTGCCAGTTACGGGCTTGTCTGGGAACGGGAGGATATTGACCCCGACAAGGCCGTAAACAAGGACTTCGTAGGCTTAGAACTGGACCCCAACTTGTCCTGCGGCGCCGGCCCCTATACCAATCTGGTTATCGAGGGCGACAACTATGACGCGCTTCGCAACCTCGTCAGCACCCACGCCGGTGAAGCCAGCCTCATCTATATCGACCCGCCCTACAACACCGGCTCGAAGGATTTCGTTTACAACGACCACTACTTCGACTCGACGGACCGATTCCGCCACTCCACTTGGCTCGAGTTCATGTATCAGCGGCTGCGCCTGGCCAAGGACTTGTTAAAGGAGGACGGCGCCATCGTTGTCTCTATCGACGACAACGAGCTGTTCCCCCTCGGCATGCTGATGAACAAGGTGTTCGGGGATGCCGCCTTCGTTGCCAACTGCATCTGGCAAAAGAGGTACTCGCGAGAAAATAGAGAGGCAATCGGCGACGCCCATGAGTACCTGCTGGTGTATTCGCCAAACCCGGCCAAGTTCAAAGCTCGTCGCGGCAAGATTGAGCTCACGGCAGAGCAGGCAAAGGTCTACAAGAATCCAGACGACCCCAACGAAACAGACCCCACCAAGCGTTGGCAGTCCATTTCACTTACCGCTCAGGGATTCCGGCCCAATCAGATGTACAAAATAACGGGCCCTAACGGGAAAGAACATTTCCCACCCGAAGGCCGCTGCTGGGGAACCATAGAATCCGAATTCCTCAAATTGAAAGCTGCCGGGCGCATCACGTTCGGTAAAGACGGTAAAGGTGTTCCTCGAATCATTCGTTATCTGAGTGACGTGGAGGGTATCGTCCCTTGGACCTGGTGGCCCCACGAGGAAGTTGGTCACACAGACGAGGCCCGCAAGGAAATCCAGGACATCTTCGGCACCCAGACCGCTTTCGACACCCCCAAGCCAGTCCGCCTCCTCGAGCGCGTCTTGAAGATTGCGGCTCCCGAGAAAAATGCCTTGGTCATCGACTTTTTCGCGGGCTCCGGGACGACCGGCCATGCCGTCATGCTGATGAACCAAGCCGACAAGGGCAACCGGCGATTCATCCTGGTCTCCAGCACGGAAGCTACCACCGACCAGCCGGACAAGAACGTCTGCAAGGACGTCTGCGCCACCCGATTGCGCCGGGTCATTCAGGGCTACACCTCCAGCAAGACCGGTGCGGTCGCCGGCATCCCGGGCAGCTTCGCCTACCTGCGGACCAAGCATGTTGCGACGCACCGCCTGGAAGAACAGCTAACCGACGGCATGGCGTGGAGCTTCATCCAGATGCGCCACGGGCACGCCGTTACCGAGGTGACCAAGCCGCTCGCCCTATCTACCAACGGCACAACTGCCGTTGCCTACCTCTCCAGCACGAAGGCCACCGCCCTAAAAGCCCTTCAGGACGCGATGGTCCAGCACCCCGACCTCCTCATTTACACCTGGACGCCGTCCGCCCTGGAAAAGCTGGTGCCTGAAAACAATCTCCGCGCCATCCCTGCTGCACTGGTCCGCTCTTTCCGCTTTGGCCACCTTCCTCCCCAAGAACAAAAATGAGCCATATCGACCCGCTGGATTTCCAGAACAATCACATCAAGGCCATCGTCGGGCGGCTCGAATCCACCCGCGAACGCTATGAGTCGTTGACCAACCCAGCCGAGCTACCCAAGCTGCGCCGGCTGGCTGCGGGCATCATGCTCCAGGCGCCAACCGGCATCGGCAAAACGCTGATTGCAACCGAGGTGGTCTCGCGGTTCTCGGCCAGCGAGCGAGTCATCTGGTTCTGGTTCGCCCCCTTTGCTGGCCTGATTTCCCAGGCTGAAGCCACCCTTCGGGCGCAGGCTACCCAGCTCAAGGTCTTGAACATCGAGCATGAGCGCAACCCGGACAACCTGGTGGCCGGCTCCATCTTCGTTATCACTTGGCAAACAGTCGCCGCCAAAACACGGGAATCCCGACTGGCACGCACTAAAAGCGATAGCGGCCCGGCGGTCGATGAGCTGATTGAGGAAGCCCGGCAAGCCGGATTCCGTATCGGCGCAATCATTGACGAGGCCCACCACGGGTTTGTCAAAGCTAAGGAAGCCCACCGTTTCTTCAACACAGTGCTGGAGCCCGATTACGCACTCCTGATGACGGCCACGCCGCGCGATGCCGATGTAGCGAGCTTCTCCCAGGCAACCGGATACGAGGTAGGAGCCCCCGATACCTGGGCGACCATCACCCGCCAAGAAGGGGTCGCTGCCGGCCTCCTGAAGCATGGTGTCAAATCAGCCCGATTTATCAGCCCCAACGAGGACGACAGCCAACTGGTCGACTTCGAGGAGGTCGCGCTTACCGAATGCACGGCGATGCATCGCCACATCAAACAAACGCTCGTTGATATCGGCGTTGGCCTTACACCGCTCATGCTGGTCCAAGTCCCGAACGGTGGGGATGCTATAGAACGCGCACGCCGCTACCTGGTCGATACGCTGCATTTCCCCGAGGACTCTGTTCGGGTTCATACGGCCGACACGCCAGACCCCAATCTGCTCGCCCTGGCACATGACCCGTCGGTGGAGGTCATCATTTTCAAGATGGCCATTGCCATGGGCTTTGACGCGCCCCGCGCCTTTACCTTGGCGGCGCTCCGCGGTATGCGCAATGCCGAATTCGGTATTCAGGTGGTCGGTCGCATCATGCGGGTTCACTCGGCCCTACAGCGCCGGCCAAACCTGCCGCCGGTGCTGAACTTCGGCTACGTGTATCTGGCCAATAGCGAATCCCAGGAAGGGCTGACGCAAGCAGCCCAATCTATCAACAAGCTGAAGACCAATACCATCCACGAGCAGTCCGACACGGTGGTGACGTTCACAGCGGACTCTTCGTTTGTCCAGGTCACAAAGGATGGCGCCTCCCTGAAGCTATTCCCTCCAGCAGCAACAACAACCGGAACCGCTGTTTCCACGGGCGACACGCCCGTCGTGCCGACGGCGGTTATGCCAGAGCAGCAAACTGCGCTATTTACGTCGCTGACACTCGCCGACCTGACGCATCAATCCGAGCAGCCATCAAAGCTGGTGAGCGTCTTCGCACTGGATGCCGAAGCCACCTATACCTACCCGCTTCGCGCAGAGATGCCCGAAACATTGATGGCCGAGCACCTGCCCGAGCCGATTGAGGACTTCGAGCAACAGCTGGTCACGTTTATAGATTTCTCGGGCGTCCTGGCCGACCGCAACCGGTCGCGCACGCAGCTTGTGATGCGAACAACCGAAGTATTTTCCAGCGAAACCCCAGAGGACGAAGACATTTGGGCCAGGATGTCCCCGGTCAACATTGCATTGAAGGCGCGACAAATCGCATTTGCCTTCCCCGAGGTCGACTCTCGGCAGTTCTTGGGCGCACTGAAGACTCGCTTCCGCCAAGCCTTGGAGAAGGGCGGTTACGACCTCCCTGCCGACGAGGAAGAGCTGACCCATCAGCTAGAGCTGGTACTTGTCCGAAACCCTGGCCTTATCCGCCAAGCACACAAGCGCTGCCGGGCCGACAACATCACATTGCGAACCGCCACGCTACCAAAATCCATCCAGTCAGTGACGCCGCTGGAGCCGACGAAGCGCAACATCTATGGCGTGATGCCGGCCGACTTGTCCCCGGATGAAACCCGGTTTGCCGAACTACTGGACACATCGCCTGATGTTCTATGGTGGCACCGCAACCCCTCCCGCAAACCTGAGTCCGTAAGCCTGTATCGCTGGTCAGACGGTATTGGTTTCTTCCCAGACTTCGTGGTGGCTATCTCCGGCCGGAAACTCGGTGGCGGAATTGCTCTGGTGGAGTTTAAGGGGCCGCAGCTGCAGCAATACGACAAGGAAAAGGCGGGCGCTTTCCACGATACATATGGCCGGGCATTCATGGTCGGCTATGGCAAGGAGAAGAAGGAGCTGCGGCTATTCCGGTTAGTCAATGAAGCACTCGAGGACGATGGTCTCTTTGAAGTTCAGCGTTTAAGGTTCGAATAACGGCAGCCATGTCTAAATCTCACTGAAAACTTAGGGCAGGCCACCAAGCTAGCCCTAGCGCTCCAATTTGTGTATCTCGGAGACAACCATTTTCATCGTGGCAGAACTGGATGAGCATACTGAAGAGGCGCTAATGCTTCAATTGACCGAAGAATTCAAATCGGATATTCGGCGGAACGGCTTGCCGCTCATGGGAAGTATGGGGCGAAGGCAGTGATGGGCCAAGTTCGATTTTCTATACAGCTCATCCTTCCTTGCAATGACCTTGCTAAAACACCTGAATCAGGTCATCTAGGTTTTTGATGAGGCCTAACAGACCGTCTGGAGATGAGCCTCAGCCACAGTAGCCTTGTTTTCTGTAATGGAGCCAACGGGCACTGTTGTCCCTCCACAACTTTTTCCCCTCAGGCTCCCAAAATTGGCGTCATCTATATAGCTCATCTCTACTTGTGATGACCGCTGCAAAAGTGCTTTGGGCAGGTCATCTGTGGTCGGGATGAGTCCCATCTGCTTGACTTGGGTAGAGCCCGCCCCCAATGCATCTCGCAATCGGCAAAAGCGTTGCCGACACAAAAAATAATAAAAATCGACACCACACTTGCCGCGAGCAGCTAACCAGGTCCGACAGTGTTGAAACCGCTCACCACTCAGGCAACCAACAACCACTCTCAACCTTGGCAACTCCGCCCTGGCGTTGCTGTGAAACAGCACGAGCGATAGCGAGAGCCATTATTAAAATATTAAGGCCCCGCAAACCCTTGCCAATACAGGGTTTCCGAAGCCTTTGCGTGAGTCATTAACGGTGTTTGCGTGAGCCGTAGCCGGTAGCTAGCGTGAGCCATTCACGGCACTTGGCGTGAGCCATTGCCGGTAGGGTGCAAGCTAAATGCACAGCCTAGGCATACGAAGGGGTTGAAATATCAGCTCATCTTCGTCTGTAAGCTCCCCCGCCAGCAGGAGCCCTCGCTGGACACATTCGGCCAGCGCTGCACGCACGCCCCGGCGAAAAAATCGTCTCTCCGTGGTGACCCCGCTGGCCTGCAGGAGCCTATCTAAGGTCACCGGTCGCTTCCCATCATGCGTCGCCAGGAATCCTGCCAGCCAGATTGCCAGCTCTTTTTTCCCCAGGCCCGCCAGCTTGTCGAAGTGTAAGGCCGTCCACCTCGCTATCCCGAACAGTTGCGCCCATTTGACGTCTACCGTGAATTCAAGCATCCGCACCTGGTCGCTGGTGAACAATTTGTAGCTCAGCAAACGCCCGTCAAACGATACTTCGTTCTGTTCATGCTGGATTGCAATCGATGCACCGTGCAGGCGCGCCAGTGATGCGAGCAACGACTCGTAATTGGTCGCGCCATCGTCCAGACCCAGTGTTTTCAGCAGTTGCCGAATTGAAATCACAACAGGCCGGCTCAGGTCATCAGCCGCCATACGCAGCACGGCGGCCATCAGCAAAAAATCCTTTTGCCACAACCGATGGCCGGTAAACAAGATGGTGTAGCCATTCTCACACGCGATTGGTTCTCGTAGCAGCGCCTGGCCGGCCTTGTCCGGACTCCAAATTCCGAACACTGACGAACGCAGGAGTACGTTGGGGAACCCAACCTTACCTTGCGACATCAACGGCAACTGCGCCAGCTCGCCAACCACAACAGCGGAGCGCTTTCTCCGTTTTTCAATCTCTCCAAGTGGGCTATCTAGCCCAAACTCTCCAATCCTTCCTCGCTCTTTGAGTTTTTCTTCAATGATTGCGAGTTGTGCTTGGAGGCTTTGCCGTTTATTGGAAGCCAGCTCGAAACCATCGATATCACTATACACGCGGCAGGAATCGATTTTCTTTTCAATCAAGGCAAGTTCAGCACGAACTTGAGCAAGGGTGGCCATATGACGGGACTCACTTTCAGTAGTTGATATCCCTTTTATAGCTACTTCAGCTTTTTTCAGCGATTTTTGGCCACTTTTCTATTCAAAAACGTTAATTAAACAACCTCGGCCAAAAATATGGGCTGTTATTGGCACCAATTACTATGAATACATGCCTTTCAACGCAATTTAAGGAGTATTCACATGCTGTCCGATGCCTTTTTCGATTTCACACACCTCGTCAAGAGTCCCAATGCCAACATACCCAAGCTGCTCGAGATGCTTGAAGATGACCTAACGCATTACTCTGACAAGTTTTTTGGCTACTCTCCCCAAGTATTTCCGCTTCTGCGCAAAGCTGGGCGCCAGTATGCGAAAGGCAAGCTTTCTTGGCGGGCATTGCACGCCATTTCAATCCGCATAGACATCTCCTACATGGGCTTGGAAGATGCAGAAGAGTCACTCGTCGAAGACCTTCGTGCCTTTGTCAGAGCCCAACCGACCATCGACTTGAGAACTAAAGTCGGGAAAATATGCCGAACAAATTATGCTGCGTCTAAAAAGAGAAAGCTTGAAGAGGTGCGCTTGCAATCAGAAGCCGGACAGCTAGCGCGCAGCATTGGGATTGTCTAGGGGCAGGTTCTACCTAATATTGGTGCAACATCAACGTGCCCGAACTACAGCCACTCCATTCCAGTCAGTCGTGTAACAGGGCGACAGGTTGCCACGCCGCATCTGCCAAGCTTTGTCGACACCCTCCGCAGCAATCCGAAGGGTGCCGCGGCCATAGCGCTGGTTAATACCATCCAGGGCCTCCATCAGCTTCCCGCTTCTGGCGCTGGCCACGCTGCTCGGTGCGAATAACGAAAACTGCTGGCTGCCCTTTGGCGTAATGTCGAGCAGCATCACCCCGGCCTTGTGATAGCCATACCCAGGCCGGTAGATGCGCTTCAAAATCCGGAGCGCCCAAGCCGTGAGAACCCGCGTATCCGAGGTTGCCTCAGGCAGTGGAGCCGTAAGTGACTTCTGGTACTGTGGCGCTTCTGGTTTGAAAATGTTCGTCCTGATGTAGACCTGCAGGGCGCCGGCCAAGGCATCCTGCCCCCGAAGCTTTTGGGCAGCCCGTCCGATGTAACTGGCCACCGCCTCCTCCAGCTCTGCGCGTTCGTAGACCAAAGTACCAAACGACCGGCTGCACATAATCTGCTGCTTGTCGGGCACGACTTCTTCGAGCTCCAGGCACGAAATCCCGCGTAGCTCTCGAACTGTGCGTTCTACCACCACTGAGAAACGGGCGCGGATAGCCTCCGCATCTGCCTCGCGCAGCTGCAATGCGGTGGTAATGCCCATGGCCTCAAGGTGCACCGTGATTTTCCGGCCAATTCCCCAGACTTCCCCGACCGGGATAGACGCCAACAGGGAAGTCAATTTCTCCGGCCGCATGGACAGAAAGTCGCAGACTCCCTCTGCCCCGGCCAGATTTTTCTTCGCGGCATGGTTCGCAAGCTTGGCCAACGTCTTGGTTGGGGCGACGCCGACGCAAACCGCTAGCCCCAACCAATCTGCAACACGCTGTCGAATCTTGGCGCCATAGGCCTGGAAGCCCTGGCGCTCAAACCCGGTGAGCTCGAGGAAGCTTTCGTCGATGCTGTAAACCTCGATATTCGGCGAAAATTGGCTCAGAACCTCTACGCATCTATTACTCAAGTCGGCATAGAGCGAGTAGTTGGAAGAAAAAGCCACGATGCCATGGCGCCTGGCCTCCTGTTGGATTTTGAACCAGGGCACCCCCATTGGTATGCCCAACGCCTTCACCTCAGCGCTGCGGGCGACCACGCAACCGTCGTTGTTCGACAGAACAACAACTGGCCGGTCCTTCAGCTTCGGATTGAAAAGCTTCTCGCAACTCGCGTAAAAGTTGTTGCAGTCCACCAAGGCAAATACCGCCACATCAAGTCCCAAACCGCTTGAATTTGCCGACCACAACCCCCCACACCTCGAGTTCTTGGCCTTCCTGGATATCGAGCGTCGGGTACTTGGGGTTTTCGGCTACCAGGGCTACTCGGCCGGCACGTCGGAACAGCCGTTTCACCAAGCGCTCGCCATCCACAAACGCGACAACTATATGCCCGTGCCGCGGCCGAACGCTTTTGTCGACCACCAGGATGTCGCCGTCGAATATCTCGGCGCCTTCCATCGAGTCTCCTTCCACTGCGAAAAAGAAAGTCGAAACCGGGTTGCGGACTAGGTACTCGTTGATATCGAGGCGCTTATCTTCGTAATCTGCAGCCGGGCTGGGGAACCCGGCCGACACCTTGACTGCGCCCAACGGCAACTCTAGGCGAGGAGCCCCGAGGAGTGGAACGAAGACCCCTGCTCCCGTAGGAATGACAGGTTCAGGCATGGGCAACCGGCGGTTCGGCGAAATGCTCCTCGAGGCCGTGGTATTCCTCGGAGACATCGGGCTCAGAGAGCAGCACCAGCGAACATTCTGGACAGACAAGACTCAGGTGCCCATCAATGGTTGCTTGCTCAAGCTCCGCCGATGAAAGCGGTGCGTGGCAGTGGGGACAGACAATGCGAATCATGGCTCGCTCCTTCTGTTAAATACTGTAATTTTATACAGCAAACAACAAGGAGCAATACTGTATGCCTATCGCATCGCCGGCAACCACTAAACATTCAGATACCAGCCGTTGCAATCGGTTACTTGAGCTTAATGCGACGCACCCGTAAATTGCACCCATGCGCTGCCCCCCAACAGCCTAGGCGGCCACCTCTCCCCCTCCCTGAATTGGCCGCCTTGAAAGCCCCGCACTCCCCCAGCGGGGCTTTCGCCTTTTTGGAGCTGATTCCAACCCAAGCCTGCAGCACCCCCTGCGCCGGCCACCAAGGAAGTAAGTAGCACCCCGAAACCCTCGGCGTCCAAAACCGACGGGGTTTGCTATTCTGTGGTTCATGTGTGCCCACTACGACCCGCAAACTGACCCGGCCAGACTCCGCACATACTTTGGTGTGGAAGACCTTCCTGTAGGACTGAAGTCGAGCCTTTGGCCTGGCTACCACGGGCCATTTGTTCGAAAGCACGAATTTGCAGATGTAGGTGATGACGCAGTTCCGTTGCGCGAGCTGCTGGTCGGTTCCTTTGGCCTCATACCGCACTGGTCGAAGGACGCCACCATTGCCCGACGAACGTACAACGCTCGCTCAGAGACCGTTCACGAGAAGCCCAGCTATCGGGACGCATGGCGACAGGCGCGGCATTGCATCATCCCCGCAGAGGCCATCTACGAACCCGACTGGCGGTCAGGTAAGGCAGTGGCGACTCGTATCTCACGAGCCGACGGGAAACCAATGGGCATCGCTGGACTGTGGTCTGCATGGAAGAACCCGAAGGGAGAGCTGATTCACAGCTACACGATGCTCACTATCAATGCGGACGACCATCCCGTCATGCGGCAATTCCACAAACCCGAGGATGAGAAGCGCACGGTCGTTATTTTGAACGAGGGGGACTACGATTCCTGGCTACAAGCGCCAGCGCCTGACAGCCGCGATTTTCTGCGACAGTTTCCGGCGAGCAACTTGGTTGCCGAAAAAGCGCAGCAATCACTGCTGTGACGTTCAATGGCAACGCATTCAATAGTCAGTCGCGTGCCAGCACACTACCGCCTTCGCCGACATAGTCTGCCCGCTTGCCGAGGTACATGTGTTTCTCTCGGCCCGTATACATAGGCAACCATCGCATATCCTGAGGCGCGGTAGGGTGGTCGTACTCGGTGGAGGAAAGTAGGAGTTGAGCGTCGTTTGCCTCGCACATCTTCTCCAGCTCCGCGAGATATTTCGCCAAGTCTGCGGTGTGAAGTTCTTGCTGCTTTGGAGTATCCAAAATCAAAAACCGGAACGGGCGCGATGGCTCGGAAACGTATGCTTCGAAAAGGGCCGCATGGATGGCGAGTACCAGACGAATTTTTGTGCTGCTGCCACCAAACAAATCGAGTCCTTCGCCATTGAATGTAAAACGCAGTCCAAGGTCAATATCGACATTTCGCGACACGTTGTGAGTATCCAGGGTGTTCATCCACTTGACAGTGAGCTCCCTCAGCTTGAGTCGGAGCTTATTGAACCCAATATCAGCACGTCCAGTGTTGGTCAGGCCGTCAATACGGCCCTGTATTCTGTCGCGCTCCTCCTCCAGTTTGAACAATTTCGAACGCTCGTCTTTCAACGCAGCAATCCGTCCGAGCTCAGCTTGCGCATCTACAAGCTGTTTCGTGAGTGCCTGCACCGCCGTAACCAACTTGTCCACGCCCGACGTGGACGGAGAGTCCAGCTTGCCTACCAGCGTCTGCCGCTCCTCACGCAGGTCGCCAAGGGCTTCTTGAAGCTGTTCAATACGAATCTCGGCGCGCAGGCTATTGCGTTCAAGGTCCTTAATTTGGTCCTTAAGGTACAGAAGGTTCTTGCCATAAGACTCGTTGCTGCCAAGGAATAGACCGCAATTGGGTCTGCAGCAGATTTCCTCAAATGAAGTGAACACACGACGTGCCTCCTCGTTTAATCCGAGGGTTCTCACTTCACCGTCAATTTCGGCTCGAATCGCCTCAATGCCGGAGATACGGTTCTGCAGGTCCGAGAGCTCGACCTGCTTGGAGCGTATTTGGTTGTCCTTTTGGCCGAGTAGTTCGGTGAGAGTGGAACTTGCCGTCCCCTTAGCATCAACTGAGGTCCGTAACGCCTCAAGCTGACCGGAAATGTCCTCAGTGCGGCGGCGAAGCATCTCTTGGTTGGCATCGCTATCATCCACCCCGCGACTTTGCAACTCAAGAACCCGCTGAGCGGAGACGATTCGCCTGGTTTGGGCCTCCAGCGCGTTTTTTTCGTCGATGATAGATTTCTTGATTTCGTAGGAGTGCTTGGGATTGAGTCCAAACACAAACCGTACCATCTCAACGAATTGGTCCTCAATGAACGAGTTTGGAGACTTGTAGGCCGCCGTATAGCCGTCGCCCTGATTCAGATAGAAGACAGGGAGGAGGGTCGAGATATAAGGCTGTGCCTCTTCACCTTTTGTTGAAACGAGGCGAGGAGGCTCTAACCCTAGTGCCTTGAAAAAAGCGACTGAGAACGAACCCTCGGAAAAATGTTCGGTCTCCTCGCCATTGAAATCAATCGTAGCGTGGAATTCGCTGTTCTTCGCTCCGAAGGTTCGTCGAATGACTAGCGGTACCCCATTGGATTCAGCATGCAATACGACTGCCGCACACTTTTCTAGAATCTCGTTTCGAAACTTGTTTGGAAAGCCAAGGGTGGCCGCCAGCGCCTGAATGAGCGGCGTCTTGCCGCTACCGTTCGGCGCAAACAGCAGTGTTGTTCTGTGTCCAAATTCCAGCAGAGGGCTTTCCCAGCCGGTTTCGCCCAATGGCTCAATCTGGAGCGAGTGCAGTCTCAATTTACCTCTCCCCTAGCTCGAGCCTCGTCTCTAATATATTGAAAGCTGAGTTCGATTGTTTTCATGGAAATCGCCAACAGGGTGTCTCCATCCACGGCGTCCTTGTATATCTTCTTGCCAAGGTCAGTAGCAGATATGCGCCGGGTGTGTTCATCGATGTCGACCTGCCCCGTTGACTCCAGGAAGGTCAAGGCCTTGATTGTCCTTATGCGGAGATTGCCGGACCAACCGATGTCTTGAGATGACCCCTTGAACCCAGCCACCGTTCGTTCGAGACATTCACCAACCAGCTGACCGATTTCCGGCAACTTCGGCTTTGAACTGCCTTTGGAGATAGCCAAAATGGTCATGGCCAATAAGGGCAACTGGAACAGAGCTTCGTTATCAAGCGAGTGCGCAGGTGCCGGTGTGTCGGCCACAAGTTGGAGCCGCAGATTGAGCTTTCTAGCTTCCTTGAAGAAGGCCGCCGAACTCATCGCGTTGCCCTCCGGACGATAGAAGCGCAAAACGCCCCGAAAACTAGGTCAGTGTTTAGGGTCGAAAATTTCTTCCCAATAGGCGAGTCAAGAATATCCTGAACGAACTGTTCAAGGTCGACCAAAGCGCCACCGCCAAACAACCACGCTTTGCACTTCATGTCGATTTGGTCGAGAAGAAGATTGAAGGTGAAGTCGGGAAAGGTATGGCGGGCACTCCGCAGCCAAACATCCCAAGCAACCTTCGCCTGAGAAGCAGACTCAATCATTGAGTCGCTAGCGCCGGCGGCCTTTAGTTGTCTTTGTAGAATCGACGCAGCCTTGATAGCCGATGGGTCATCTCCAGCAACGAGATTCTGGTAGACCTGGGTCGAAATACTAAGGACCTTGAGTAGGTCCTCCAAACCCACACCAGTAGCCAAGTCGATATCTGTCTTTGACAGGCTGCCGATTGGAGCGCACGACTTGTTTGTGATGAGTGTGACGAGGCTGTTGGCAATCTCTTCCACCTCATGCTTATGAAGGTCGATTTCGCTATGTTTCCAAATTGCGTCGCTAGCGGCGATGGCGAACGAATCAAGCGTGTCGCCAATGTACTGCACATTCGGCCGCAGGGTCAGCTTCTTACGAGCCGCTTCTATTTCTTCAGCCGGCATTGGAGTGTCGGGTGAAATGATTTCGGCGAACTTCCCAATAAATTGGCTGATGTACTTCTTACCTGAGGAGCCTGCGGAAAGGTCGGCGACAACCTCGTGAACATCGTCGTCGAAGTGAACATTGCTGAGAACGGTAACCTCCCTGCACTGTTCCCCAAACTCGACCGTGTGCACGAAGAGCTTGCCCGCAATGCTCTTTCGAATTGCATCAAGCTTATCTTCAGTGTCGAGCCCCCCTTTTTTCTTTAGTGAGAAGACCTCACCGACGTTCCATTGCTGGTTCGCCCGGCCTTTGGTCTTGACCTGGAAAAAGTGATACTCGACAACTCCGCCCACGATTCGGCGCACGACAAAATCGTCGTGATAATCGCAGTACACACGGTCGACTTCCTTCCCGCTCAGAATTTCAAGCGCTGCATACGCGGCGGCCTGAAACTGCATTCGGAATCGCGATACCGTGTTGCGCCCGTCGGTCTCCCTTGGCGCCTTTTCATGAATGGTGTTCATTGGCGGTTTATTATGCCACCTGAATCTAGTGTTTCATTTTTAACATAACTGGCCTCCAAAAAACTTCAGCAAGCCTTCCGTGAATAGTGAGTAGCTAAGTTGCCAGCTTTCAGAACTACCTTTTGAAGCTCTTTAATCATTTTTGGCTGAATACCTACTTGGAAAAAGGGGTAGAGCACCACTGTGATTCGCAAGGCACCCCGTCTCCGTCACCATCCATCTCTGTCCCTGGGCAGTGCCGCAGGAAGTATGTGGCTTCCTCGCATGACGTCATCTGAGAGCAGTAGCGTCGGCCGTCGCAGAAATGCTTTCCAGGCATCTCTGCCGCTGTGGCCGGAGTAGTAATTGTGGCCGGTGACGTTATCCCTTTAAATCTTGGCACAAGCGCTTGGTATCCAAAGTAGATGAGCACACCAATGAAGGCGATGCTAATCCCAGTACCCAAGTACGAACCTCCTATTCGTCCTGGCGAACTCGGCTTGCGTAGAGAGTCTGCTTTTTCGTGCGGTTGCCCAGGACGCTGGACATTGACCGCCTTTTTCTTCTGGTCTGCATTCAAGGTTACTTCGAATGAAAGTAGTTCGCCCACCACCGGTTTCCCGCCACGACGGGGGTAGTTCGAGATGTGGACAAAGACGTCTTGGCCGCCATTCAGCGGCGAGATGAATCCAAAGCCCTTGTCCTCATTCCAACTCTTCAGCTTCCCATCGATACGTGGCTTCATGACAAATGCGGCTCATTGCTAATCCGCTCATTATCGCGTCATACGTGGCCAGAAGGGAATGGCGGAGCCGTGAAACCCAACCGAGGTATCATTTCGCCTTCGTCAAAACCCTCTTGAATCATGACTCTGGCCATCCGACTAAGCGCCGCATTCAAGGGATTGCTGTTTTTCGTAGCCTTGGGCGCCTCTTCCACCTCGTCTGCTGAGTCCTACTCGGGCATGGTAGTCAGCATTGCAGATGGCGACACCGTGACAGTGCTCGACGGCGCCAACCAGCAGCACAAAGTCCGTTTAGCCGGAATTGACGCACCGGAAAAGGCCCAGGCCTTTGGCAATGTATCCCGCCAACACCTCGCACAGCTCGTATTCCAGAAGCGGGTGACCATTGAGTTTGAGAAACTTGACCGCTACCGGCGCGAAGTGGGAAAAATCTTGCTGGCTGGTCGAGACATCAACCTGCAGCAAATAGAAGCCGGGCTCGCTTGGCACTACAAAAAATACCAATCCGAGCAACCGCTTGCTGACCGGCCGACGTACTCAGCCGCCGAGAGTTACGCTGCTACCGAACGTCGAGGACTTTGGCGCGACCCCAGCCCTACTCCACCTTGGGAATTCCGGAAGCTGAAGCGCAGAGGACAAAGACCGGAAAGCACAAACGCACACTCTAAAATGTTTAATTAACCATTTGATTTAGCCTATGTTTTTCTTTTTTTATAGTTGGTAGAATTGTTTCATGGTTCTGAAACAGGAGCCAAAAGAAGTAAGCCGCCGGATAGACGGTTGCAGTAACCAGTGGCAACACTGGGTGGGCCGCCGAATAGGCGGTTGCAGTATCCACCCCGCGTTAGCGGGGATAGCTCGAAGCCAGTGGCAACATTGGTTGTGCCGTCGAATAGGCGGCTGCAGTAACCAGCGGCAACGCTGGGTGAGCCGCCGGAAAGGCGGTTGCAGTATCCACCCCGCGTTAGCGGGGATAGCTCGAAGCCAGTGGCAACATTGGTTGTGCCGCCGAATAGGCGGCTGCAGTAACCAGCGGCAACGCTGGGTGAGCCGCCGGATAGGCGGTTGCAGTACCCACCCCGCGTTAGCGGGGATTATTCAAGGCAAGAGCCCCACAGTGAAAGCTGGCTGGGCTCTTCCTTTTGCGATTACGGCGTCACAACAACAGCCGTACCACTCGCTGACACCATCAGCATGCCGTTCTTTTCGCCAAGCACTTCGTAGTCGATGTCGATGCCTACGACGGCATTGGCGCCCAGTTCCCTGGCTTGTTCAGCAAGCTCATCCAGGGCGATTTGGCGGGCTTTGCGCAGCTCCTTCTCGTAAGTGCCAGACCGGCCACCAACGATATCCCTGACACTTGCAAACATGTCCTTGAACACGTTGGCACCGAGAACAGCTTCGCCAGCCACAACGCCGCAGTAGCGAGTGATGGTCCGACCTTCGAATGAGGGAGTAGTTGTGAGGTCCATTGTTTGCACCTGGGTGGTTAGCTTGCGACAGGGTTCGGGATGGGCATCAACGACCGCGCAGAGACAATCAAGCGTTTCCGTGGGCCGTCGCCGACAACACGCTCAACCTCCCACATAGCCAGGCCCTTGACCACGGCCACCTGCTGCACTGCCGTCACGACAGCGCCAAGCTTGGTGTAGAGATACTCTGCTCCACGTTGAATTGAAGTTCTCACCTTCATAGTTCTCATCTTCCAGTTGGCTATCAAGTTCAGCCATCCTATCGACTTGACACCCAGACGGAATCGAACAATATCTGCCTCACATTTCGATTTTTTCGGAGCATTCTGAGAATACTCAGTAGCCGCCAGTTTCTGCAGATTTAGGGCACCTCACATGTTGACTGTTTATGCCGCTTAACAAATGCATTAACAGCCCACAGGCTCCGAAGCAAGGCCACGCTTGAAAGTAGGCTCCGCAGCCACCTTTCAGCAGATAAATTTCGTGCAGGATACATACAGCCAACCATGACGGCCCCTCGACCCCGTGCTACACGAGGACTCCCCTCCCAGGCTGCTTTCTGAGCTGACGGACACCCCAAAAAATTGCTGTTCCTACCCGGCACAAACAACGGGCCACGCATTCAAGCATGCGCGCAACTCAAACATTGCTCCCCTATCCTCAGGACAGGCCGACATTCATTTTCTGAATTGGAAACAACAGCCAAGAACTACAAGGCGACCTCTGCGCTCGGCCATGAGCGGCCATTCATCGGAAATGCAAATAGGGAGCCCTGCAGCATTTCAGAAGCAATCCACCGATGCAGCATTTAGTTTGGAATCCAGGTAGATTTTGGCCCACACGCAGGGTCACCACCGTTACAGTAACCAGCGTTATTAAATGGGCGAAATTCGGTTGCGCCAGAGCTGCTGCTAGAGCTGCTGCGGTTTGAGGGGGGACTAATTACTCTATCCGGCTGGATGGAGTTCCAGTATGACGGTTGGCTACATGCCACACTAAAAAGTCGGCCAATTACGCTTCCAGGTTCTCCCGCAAAAGTCCAGTGTCCACTTGGTTCGTAGGTGTATCTGGCAAGTTGCGTTCCATTCGCTCGTACTCCACTCCAAAGTGTCCTGATGAGGACCATGTGCTTACCTGTGTCACAGTTGAATACCACCTTCCTAACATCTGAAATATATCGAGTCTTTAAATCTTGCGCATCGATGTTTGTGGGCTCCCGGAAGGTATAAACAGCAACAATACTTCTGTAGTTTGGACCTTCCTTAGATAATTCAACAGCAACAGTGGCTCGGTTCATTAACACCTCAAATATGTCGAGGTTAGCAATGATTTCCCACGCAGACTCTGCCGCACCATAAGCTGGTCTCCTTTGAACCGCATCCCCGGCCAAGGCGCAAGAACAGCCCAAATAAAGTGAGAGAAGTAATGCCGTTGATAGTTTATGCATTGTTTTAATAAATGGCGTATTTAAATAACATGATAATCAAACGTCGTATAATTGACAAACATACTCATGCAGTTTCAGCATAGAGGCGGGGTCGAGTAGGAAAAGTTATACGGGACTGGCTTTCCGGCGATTAGATTGCAAAGGCCCAAGAGCTTTGGGGGAGGCCTGGTGGTCATGCGCGCTTCCGCTGCATGTATCTGTGCAGCATGAAGGTGACTGGTTCTTGAAAACCACCATCGCATAGAACTGCATACTTCGCGTCCCCTTATGATGGATTCAAGTATAGCGTCCGCCCCTCGTCTTTGTCGTCAAACCTCTCAGGCCATCACTCGGCGCAGCAATACTGGTATTTTATACAGCATTAAATTATACTGAATGGGTACCCTTCCACAGGAGGCACCATGAATTTCTTGAGCGGCTTCATGCATTTCTTCGGGTTCGGCAATCCCTCACTCGGCACCTCGCAACAACTCCCTGACGTCAACCCGACCACTGGGTATGCGATAGTTCCCGGTACCCTGCACGATGTTGGTGGCAACAACATCGGTGCTTCCCTTTCAAGCGATTTCGATGACCTGTTCAGCTCGCAAAGTATGGCTCAGCCGTTCGACATGAGTTTCGGTTCATCGGATTTCGATTCGTTCTGACGGCCATTAAGCTTGCATTAGCCATTCCAGCAATAATTCCCGGGTGGCCGCGCTTGAATCGAATGGTATAAACTAATGAACTATGGGCAAACTATGGGTAACCGTAGGACGCAAAGCCACGGGTGCTGCTTTCATGCAGGACAGCCGGGTTGCATTCAATGACGCTTGTTGTGTTGCCCGTCACTCAGGACAACTCTATGAAAACAAGCGCGTCGACTACTATTTCTTCCAGACTACTCTTTTGCGTTCTAGCAACCACGGTATTCCTCGGTGGCTGCGCAAATAACTACGGGCAGACATACGCGGAGCAATCCAGAACCCGTTCAGAAATACCCCCCCACTCATTTCGCGTGACCTTCTTCAGGTTGGACGACTCACTACGTAGCAACCGTTCAGCTCGAGTAAGAATTGATGACGATAGGAAATTCTACGTTCACCATCAGTCATTTGCGTCAGTCGACCTGACAGCCGGTAAGCATGTCATTCGAACTGACATGATAGAAGCGCCGTTTACAGCTGTGTGCAAGTACGAAATTTCACCCAGCGCGGGGGAACATTGGTACTACCTAATTCGACCGACGCCTGCACCAGCTTTCGGGGCAACCTTCGGCCTTCTCCCACTTACCATTTTTGCACTTGCTGATGCCTATGCTCGTGGAGGCGGCTGTAGCGGTGATTTTTTTGCACTTCGAATCAACCCAAGTGAGGCTGAGCCAAAAATCCTGGGGCTACGAGAAGCGCTGGATTAATACAGATTGCCTATCACCCCCCTCCACTTTGGACCAGCCCTGCTTGCCAGAGCAGCCTTTGGCCCACGTTTCGGGCTGCTAGGTTTTCTCGTGTCTCAAGTGCTGCTCGACGTCGAGCCCGGCCTGAAACTATTCGGGCTCATCCCAGAGGGCAGCGGGCTGCATGAATGGCACACCTGGCTCCTGGCGCCGGCGTTCGTGATGCTGGCTTGGGGCTTGGCATCCGTGGGACAAAGGCTGTTGCAGGGGACAACGCCTCGCTTGATGTTCGTCGAGCAACGCTTGGGGTGGCTGCGCAGCAGCTCCTGGTCAGAAGCCGTCGGGGCTGCAGTTGGCGTCGTGTCACATCTGTTGCTCGACGCTCTCTACCACACCGATGTGGCGGCGGGCATTGGCTTACCAAGTGCGATAGGGTTGGTTCCGCAATCGACCCTCGACATATCGCTGCTCCTGCTGGGGGTTGCTGGTATTGCAACGCTCTGGCATAAAGCCCGCCACCATACTGGATATATGAACAGTGTTTTGCTAAAATAAAGTCAAGTCCTATTCACTGCCAGCATCGCTGGCGAAAGGGTGCTTGATGATTAAAAATCTCGAGTTAGACGGACTTACTGGCAGCGCACTCGGAGAAATGGTTAAATCGCTGCGCATATGTCTTGACCACGATGGGCCCGCAGCTGACGGCATATTCACTGTCAATCGCTGCGCTGAAATGGGAGGCACCCACTACCTGTCACGCTGGCAGCCGCTGGCCCCTCATCTTCACCATTTCACGTCGTTTCTAGCTGCAACTGCGAACGCATTTCTGTTCGTCGACGAGCAGTACGTTGCGGCGCTTGCCCGGGACGAAGTGCGGCTGGCTGACTTGCTTGTGGGCGTCTCGGCTATCCCGTCTTCGGACGCGGACTACTACAACTACGCTGTTGTCGTGGGCTACGCTGACAAGCCCGGCCAGGCGCAGTTTCGGCACACGACGCTCGGCGACGCTGTGAGTGCGGCCATCCGCGACGCGCAAGGCCTCGAACATACGTGGGGGTTCTAATGAGCGCTGGCCTTCACAACAACCAGTTCCTCTCGGACCTACTCAACCTGCCAGGCGTGGCTACCAAAACCCTGCAGGACGACATGACCGCGTATTTCTGGAACCCCGCTAAACCGCTAGAGGACGAGCGCTACGTTGATTTTCTCATCGCGGCCCAGCGTGCGGGAATCTACCCTGACCTGGACCGCCGCCAAGTAACGTTCGACGCCGCTCTGCTGGTCAAGACGTTCCCGATGATGCGGCGCTGGCGCGTAGAGCTAGAGAACCTGCGGCCTCTCACGTTCAACGGGAGCCTACCGGCCCGTCCCCGGCCGCTGTTGCGGGTAATAGAGGGTGGTCTGTCTCACGCTGTCCAATCCAACACGGAGGCTGTATGACTGACGAACTGATTCAGGCGCTCATTCCGGCTTCGGAGCAAGTTGCTGAGGTTGTTGCTGAGACGGCACCAGCCCTTGACCCACAAGCCGTGGCCAACGCGGCAAACTTTGCCGGTGTGATTGCGGGTGACCCTGACGCGACGGGCCGGTATATCGAGTCGCTGCTGCGTGTAATCGAGCTTGTTGACGACGCCGGCCGACTGGTTGAGGTGCTCCCGCTATGGTGACCACGCTACCGGCAGTGCCCCAGTGGAGGGCTGACCCTGACCTGTTCGCCCTGGAGATGACCGGCGTAGAGGTCTCAGAGCGCGCCCCTCATGTAGTGCGTTTCCGTGGAGACGCCATCAGACGCGTGCAGCAAATGGTTGAGGCGCTGCAGTTCGAGCGCGGCCCAGAGACCCTGGCTGAGCTGTTCATGCTGATGGGTTACGGCGGGATGCTGCAGGCGGCCTGGCTGCGAGTAGCGGAGGCCACCCCCGCTGAGGTTCCGGCCGCGATGACCAGGGCGCTAATTGAGGCAGGGGCAGCTATGCCAGCGGACCATTCTGTGGCTGTCTGGGCCTACCTGACCGGCGACGAGGCTACGCTCGCGGCGATTCACTGTAGCGCCTACTACAGCGTCCTGGTAAGCGGCGTGCAGAAGGACATTGACGCGGCAGTCCAAGCGTTCTTTGAACACGCAGTAGCGATTGAGCTTCCGACTATTCATTGACCAGCTATTGACCCACTCAGCCCCCCCCTCAAATAGGGGGGTCATCGCAGTTTCGCTAGAATTCTGCGCTTTCGGAATCAGAGGCTCCTCATGACAACCATTCAACTCAACACCGCTAACTCCATCGATTCCGATGGAACGATACGTGTACAACTCGACCGCGAGCCTATTCAGCGCTACACCCAGCGACTTATCGACAACTACATTCCCGATGTTTTCACTGCCATGATGCCTGAGGAGGACTCAGCAATGGGCCTGGACGGCTTCGAGTGCGTCGTCTGTGCCGTCCTAGCTACTCGGCACCACCTGCAGAAAGTGAGCGCCCCCCTGGAGGTTGAGTATTGCGACAAATGGCTTGGCATAGTCACAGCCGAGCATGCCGATGCTGCCCAAACGTTGATTCCTGACATGTTCCGTAGCGCGATGCGATTGATTGGTGACGCCATACCAGTCATCAAGGGCCAGCAGTCCCAAGCAGCCCTTGACCCGCAAAGGCCCGCTTAGGCAGGCTTTTTGCTGAGGTCAAACCGAGCGGATAGCTCACGTCTGGGCTTAACAAGCCCGGTCAGCCCATTCCGAAACTCCACTCTGAAGTAGGGTTCCGGGTCCGGCTGGCGCAACTCATCAGTGTGTGGGTCAACTAGCTGAATGTCACTGCCGTTGGGGTACAGATGGACTGAGTGCACTATGGCAGCAATGTGCTCGGCAATAGAGTACCGCACTACCAAGCGCTCATCTGGGGGCATACCCCGCAACGTAGTGAACTGGTGTCTGATGGCGCTAATTTCACGCTCGGCTCTTGCGGTGTAATTCCGTTCAGCTTCCAGCTGCACCTGCTTAATGCGCAACTCGCTCTCCAGCAGAATGCGCTCCGCCTCGCGCTCCCGTATGCGCGTTTTAATACTAGCAAGCGGGGCGTCGTCGTCCTCTTCGATTACACGTAGCAATCGGGTCAGCATTTCATTCGCCTTAGTCAGCCGCCCCTCAAGCTCGGCCACTTCCCCAGCTAGCGCGGCATTGTCCGCCTGCGGCTCCACTATCGAGCCGATGTCAACCTCTCCAACGAAGGTGAAAAACTCCTCTTCAAATTCGTCGTAGCTCCAGTTCTTGCAGTCACACGACTTGGAGCGCCGCTTTCGTTGGCAGCAAATCCTGCTGCGGCGCTTCTCGTTCTTGGTATTCGAGTCGACTTGCATCGGGCCATGGCAGTAGCCGCAGTACAGCAACCCTGTAAATAGGTTGGTCTTCAGCAGCGAAGACCGCCCCTTTGGGGCTTGCCGTTTGCCGAGAACAGCGTAGAACAGCTCGTCGTCAATAATCGGCGGATAGTAGCCATCGATACGATTAGGCACAGGAGCTTCGTTCTTTTCGAGCGTGGCTTCACCCATGACAAGGTTGCCGATTACGGCCTCGTTTTTGAGGAGATGACCAATGGACGAGGTAGCCCACGTACGGGGTTCGTCGTACTTAGGTTTTTTGGTGTAATTGCGCGCGGCAGGCGACCGCACCCCTTCCGCGTTCAGCGTCTGGCAGATTTTCCAGTAGCCGTAGCCTGCCCTTGCCAACTCGAACACTCGGCGAACCACTGCTGCAGCCTCAGGGTCGACCACAAAATCGTCGTCTGGGTCTGGTAGGGACAGCCAGAATGGCAGCTTCCTGGTCATTTTTTCGCCATCTGTCGCCGCCACCCGCTTGGACTGATTCCAGGTTTTACGCCGCCGCTTGCTCTTTGTCGCCGACTCTTCGTATGCGCGGGACATGATGATGAGACTAAACACCAGGTCCATCGAGCCCATGCCGCTCAGCGACTCGCGGCTGTACTCGCGTTCGTCCATGAGCGTTACGATAGTGATTCCCAGGTTCACAATCGTCGTGAAAATCTGGAGCGCGTCCAGCACCTCCGCGCGGGACAAGCGGTCCAGTGACTCTACGAGCAGGAACGAGCCGCGTGGAACTAGGCCATCCTCAACCGCCTTGATAAACGCCCCCAGGCGGCCCTTCTCAACGTTTGCTCCACGGAACGCTGAGACCCCCAGGTCGCGCATATTCAGCTTGTTGTCGAGAACCAGCCCCCGCTCCGCGGCATATCCGATGGAGTCCTCTAGCTGGCGGCGAAGTGAATCGCCGTCCATCTGTTCGGGGGTCGAGAATCGTATGTAAGAATAGGCGAGAGTTGTCATTCGTAAACGTTAGCACGCGACCCGAAAGGAGGGGTGTAAAATTTGCCAATTACTGGGCATGAACTGCAATGTGCCGACCGACATCTGCTTTTCCTTCACCGGTTTCCAGGCCCGTGGCGGGGCAACCGACGTCCATTCTGATGGCTGGGGCATCGCCTTTTTCGAAGGCAAGGGCACC
>Ga0316604_10000839_pt1 | contig 32182 bp, 27 predicted proteins | sample OWC_soil_day20_C_FD_207650 | JGI IMG/M metagenome (GOLD analysis project Ga0316604, IMG submission 207650) | Wetland soil microbial communities from Old Woman Creek delta, Ohio, United States - OWC_soil_day20_CT | ecosystem: Environmental > Terrestrial > Soil > Wetlands | place: USA: Ohio... | reverse complement strand
TCAATATGAATGGCAACTCATTTCGATTGAAGGAAACAAAAGCGTGGTTGGCTCAGTAGTTTTTTTGACTTAAAGTGGTACACTTTTGAATTGCGATGGTGGTACACTTTTCAGTTGACAAATACAATTTCCGTCATATCATCATTAATCACGCATTGTCCATGATTAAAACGGCAGGATAAGCAACCTTTACAATATTTAATATTTTTTTCTGCCAAAAAGATATTTATTGTTTCTGATCCTGCTTCCTGGGCTCCTTTTAAAAAGGCAGTAATCATGACGTTAGTATTACTATCTCTTCCTTTAGGACTTACATTGAGTCAATGGAATACAAGGAGAGGTGTTTTACTTTTGGCATTGCCCCAAAAGTAACAAAAAGTCTAGGCCCTAAGCCTCCAAAAGCTGAAAAGCCGGACGATATTCCTAAAATCAGCAAACTCGCTACGCTCAAACAGTACGGATTTTTTAACGGAATACCGCCCGGCTTTTCTCCTGCGGAACGCTTTTTCCGGCAAAGGCCGGGGGATTACGGGAGTTACGAAGGTTGCCGGGGTACCACCTTATGGGGGCACAATTTCTTTAAGGCAAGGGGGTGGTGGTAACAAGACAAAGCCACCGTCTCTTTGCTCAAACCGGGCGTAAACAGTACGGAGGCACAGGCGGAAAATTAACAGCCTCCCAACGGAAGAAGTTAGGAGGGTTCTTATTATGTGCTAGATTTTTTGCCTTTAGTTATACTTAGAATATGGTTGATATATTGATTAGTACTAATACCTTCGCGCTTTGCGCTAGAATCTACCCATCGGTGGAGGCTCTTGGGCATTCTCAATGAAAACCGACCATTGCACTGGTCGGTGGAATAAGGCTCTGGAACCTCTTCTCTTTCAGCCAGTATATCTTCATATATGCTGTCACGCTGGTAAAGGGTTATTTTGGGCAAAAGGATTCAACGGCTGAAGAATAAATACATTATAATCCAAATCAATTAAAAATTGGAAAGATTTAAAGATAAGTTATGAGAAAAGAAAAGATGTCCCTAGTGCTGCTGCGCTAACAGTAACACTAGGGACGTCTTTAAATAAATCCACAGATCAATGATTAGTTAAAAACCATCTATCTGGGTATTTTTTGTTAGGAACACGAAGCAAATCCCTGTTTGTGGCTAATCATCTTCATTCTAAAACCATTGGAAAAGAAGGTAATAAACGTGGTAAGTGCAGAAATACTGTTGAAGAAACAGCTAACCGAACTATGCACCCCATCGAATTTGTAAAGAAATGCTTATAAAGCAAAGAGTAAACCTTATCTAGTCTATAGCAAACAAAACTATCCATCTAATTTTGTTTGCTATCTAATGATCAGGCCAATGAAAAATGCATCTTCAATGTTTTGAGGATGCATTTTTTTAATAAAACAAAAAGCTTCTGAGAAATCATCTCAAAAGCTTCCTTTTGGTGCGGTAGAATGGATTTGAACCATCACGAGGTTGCCCCCGCCAGCCCCTCAAGCTGGTGCGTCTGCCGTTCCGCCACTACCGCATATTCGATTTTAGATCTTCGACTTACGATTTTCGATACGAATATCGAATGTCGAGAATGGTGCGGCCGAGTGGATTTGAACCACCACGAGGTTGCCCCCACTAGCTCCTGAGGCTAGCGCGTCTGCCGTTCCGCCACGGCCGCATTTTAAAACATCATATTACTGAGTTCATAGGGTTTTAAAGCTGTATTTATCATCTGCTGCGCTATTGAGGTTAGCGCATTTTCCTATCAACAGAATTCATTATATCATCTTATAATTAAATGTCAACTAGAAAAATTGTATTTCGCCAAACTTATTGCAAAAGTTAGACTTTGAAAGTTTTCAGACTGAAATTAAATTTTCGCCAACAAGCAGCGCCCCTGCAGACGTACTGGAAAAGTGCTCCAGGTTGACACCCTGGAGCACTGCAAGATATTTCTTATTTATCGAATTTAGCAACTTCATCCTTTTTCTCATGCAGATTCGCGTTTATCGGGCGAAATGGGGTTATGGTTGAAATAGCATGTTTGTAAACCAACTGCTGTTTTCCGTCATTCTCAATTATTACAGTAAAATTATCAAATCCTCTTACAGACCCACGTAATTGGAATCCGTTAACCAAATATATAATTACCGGCACATTTTCTTTTCGTACTTGATTTAAAAAGCTGTCTTGCAGATTAATGACCTTGTTAGTCAAATGAAACCCCTCCGTATTCTGTTCTTCTCTTTTTCTATTTTACCTTACACCAAACTTTACCGCAACCTGCTTGTAAATTGTTTCCACTAAATTGTTGTAATTATCAAAGTCATCCACATTATACCATGTAATATAGGGCATACGCCGATAAAAAGTTAATTGCCGTTTCGCAAAATTACGAGTAGCCTGTTTTAAACGGTCGACAGTAGTTACTAATTCCTGGCCGGCAAGCAGGTACTCAACAATTTCTTTATAGCCGATTCCCTGCATTGCTTGGCAGTTGGATGGTACACCCTGCTGCAAGAGTTCTGACACTTCAGTAACTAAGCCCTGTTCTAACATCTGATCAACCCGGCGATTAATCCGTTCATATAAGGAGGCACGTTCCATAGTAAGGCCAATCACCACAACATCATATAGTAACTCATTTGTTGCCGCTTTATCCTGTGAAATAGTCTCGCCACTGAGGTAATATACTTCAAGGGCCCTGATTACCCGCCGCTGGTCATTAGGATGCAGTCTGGCAGCTGTTACTGGTTGAACCTGCTGCAACATAGTATGTACGTATTGATTGCCATATTGTTCTGCCATCCCGGTCAGCTTCTGGCGCAATTTTTCATCACTAGGCGCCTGGTTGAACTGATAGCCTTCAAGCAATGCCCGCACATAAAGACCAGTACCACCTGCCAGGATCGGAATGCGGTTGTCGTTATTTATTTGGGTAATACACTTTTGAGCATACTGCTGAAAATCAACTACATTAAATTCTTGCTGTGGATCGAGAATATCAATCAGATGATGAACAATACCCTCACGTTCCACAATATCTGGTTTGGCAGTACCGATATCCATACCCCGATATACCAGCATCGAATCACCAGAGATGATTTGTGTATCCAGTTTTTTAGCCAAATCAATGCTGATTTTAGTCTTACCGACAGCAGTAGGACCAATAATTACAATTAGTCTGTTCATGGTTGGCCTCCGCCAGCCAATTGAGGCTTGCAATCAATAATGCCATAGTTAATTCTACTATATTTACCGCCAACTATTGTATGCATTCCCAATCGGGAAAATTCACTACTGCCTGCAGCTTCTTTGACCACAACCTTCTGCCTAGCCACCCGGCATGCCTGACTAATCACTTCCGGTGTAAGCGGCTGCATATTCGCTAACGTCCTAATAGGATTTACATTAGAGCTCTTTAATATAGGAGCACGAAACATGGGATCAAAATAAACGACGTCAAAACTACCATCTGCTAGCGCCTCAAGTTGTTCACTGTAGTTTACATTTTTTACCTTTACATGGCGCAAAGCGCTTGTAATATAAGGTTCGGAATCGACCGTAAAATTTTGTAGTCCATAGCCAGTTATCAAAGCAATTACCGGTGAACTTTCAAGTCCGATAATTACGCCGTTTTCACCGATCACAAAACTGGCAACAATGGCATCTGTCGCGAGTCCTAACGTACAGTCAAGAACGGACATGCCCGACCGTAAGCCCATGGCAGTCACCATATGGTCATGATTTCCATTTAGTAGATTTTTTATGCGTAATTCAGCCATACTTAAGTGAAAAAAGTACTCCCCGGTAGCAGTGTGTACGACTGGACCAGTAGTTGTAGCCACAATAAGTTCACTTATCGCATACTTTTCTTTAAGGGCTGCCACTGAATAATTATCGCGCGGGATAAAAGGCACTGCTAATTTGTCCGCTATCGCTTTTGCCTGTTGGATAATACTTGGTACAGTTTGTTGGGCAGTCGTTACAATTAAGTCCATATACTCATCACCTATGTACGTTTAAACATTTTCGCCAGCTCATCTGGACCAAATCTAATGATAGTAGGGCGACCATGTGGGCAAGTATAAGGCAGGTCAGTTGTATATAGTTCACTTAGTAAAGCCTGTATTTGCCGCATAGTGAGCGTCTCACCTGCTTTAATGGCGCTCCGGCATGCCGCCATTTGTAAATAGGCGTGACGCAATTCCTGGGCCGTAGGTTGGTGCATATCTGCAACTAGCTGCAAAACTTGCCGTAGTACAGCTTCTGCATCAGCTAGCGGTATGTCTACAGGCATCTCGATCAGCCTCATGGTATCAGGGCCAACTTGTTCGAGCGTAAAACCAAGCTGATACAATGTATCCTGATTTCCGGCAATGCTGTCACAATCCTCTTTGGTAAACTCCAGATATTGAGCTACTAATAGCTGTTGTGATGGTACACGCCCTGTAGCGCGGCTCATACGGTCATAAAGTATTCGTTCATGGGCAGCATGCTGGTCAATGATATACAGGCCATCTTGACCCTGAGCTACAATATAGCAGGTCTCAATCTGTCCCAAAGGATACAAGGGACAGGCCGTATCATCAGTCATATTTTCACTACATTCACGCAACTGTTCCTCTTGCTGTATAGCTTGCCTGACATCAGCCAAGGGAGTATTTTCTTCACGCCATAAGCTTGGCGCCCACGACTGTGTTCCCGCTTCCCCGATGTTATTAGCGGCAATATACTTATGGGCATTACTATACCGCTCACTGTCAGTACCGGGAAAGTGTGGACGTATTGCTGCTGTCCCTGGTTGGACCGTTGCGGCAGCTTGAATATTGTGAGACATCGGCGCAGCTAAACTAGCAGAAACGGCTTTATATACTGCCCGGTAAATCTTTTGATCATCACTGAATTTAACTTCCTTTTTCTGCGGATGAACATTAACATCAACTGTTTCAGCCGCAATATGGATATCAAGGATAGCTAACGGATGCCCGTTTTTCGGCAGCAAGGAAAAGTAGGCATTATCTAAGGCTTTTGCCAGCATCCTACTATTCACCACCCGCTGATTAACCATAAAGGTCTGCCATTGACGAGTGCTTTTAAGCAAAACCGGCTTGGCTACATAACCTGATACAGTAATACCGTCGTTACTGAATTCTACTGGTACCAGCTCTGGGGTAACCTTATGCCCATAAATATCGGCAATTGTATCAAGCAAGCGTCCAGTACCGCCGGTAGAAAATGTCAACCGCCCATTACTGATTAGTTTAAACGCAATTTGCGGATGAGACAACGACAACTTGGTAACAATTTCACTAATATGGCCGCTTTCGGCAGGTGGTGTTTTTAAAAACTTGCGGCGAGCCGGCGTATTGAAAAATAAATCAGTTACTGTTATGGTAGTGCCACACCCCGCCCCGGCCTCGCGAGTATCGGCAACTATCCCCCCATTAATCTCCACATATGTCGCCAATGGTTCTGCTTGCAAGCGGGAGGTCAACGTAAATTTCGAGACGGCGGCAATACTTGGCAGCGCTTCCCCACGAAACCCGAGTGAGTTGATTGCTGCTAAATCTTCAGCAGTACGAATTTTACTGGTCGCGTGGCGTTTTACTGCTAATTGCGCATCTTCATAACTCATCCCTTTGCCATCATCAGTAACACGAATGGCTTTTATTCCACCTTCGGCAATTTCAATTTCAATGTTCTTGCTGCCGGCATCAATTGCATTTTCAACAAGTTCTTTAACAACAGCTGCCGGGCGCTCAACAACTTCACCGGCAGCTATCTTATTGGCTGTATTCTCATCTAAGATATGAATAACTTGCTGACTCATATGCTTCCGTTTTCCTCTCTGGCTTGATTTTGGAGACGATATAATATATTAAGCGCCTCTAGGGGCGTAAGAGTCATAATATCAAGCGCTAGTAGTTCATCAGCAATACAGGAGCTAAACAAGGATACCGTAGTTACGGCAGCAGCCTCGCCACAGCGTTCTTTAGCAGGTTGCGGCGCAGTTATCGCCGTCGGCTTGCATTGTTCCAATTCATGCAAGGTTTGCTGAGCCTTTTCAATAATTCGCTTCGGGAGCCCGGCAAGCTGAGCAACATGGATGCCATAGCTCTTATCGGCACCGCCTGGTATTATACGGCGCAAAAATACAATATCATTACCACGCTCTTTTACAGCTACCGAGTAATTTTTTATTACTTTACTATTGTCAGCTAACCCTGTTAGTTCATGATAATGAGTAGCAAATAAGGTCTTAGCTTTAACCTTATCCTTGATATACTCTACAACCGCCCGGGCAATGCTCATACCATCAAAAGTACTTGTACCCCGACCAATTTCATCCAAGATAATTAGGCTATTGGCGGTAGCATATTTCACAATTTGGGCAGTCTCAGTCATTTCCACCATAAAGGTGCTTTGGCCTGTGGCCAGATCATCACTAGCTCCTACCCTGGTAAATATCCGATCAACAGGACAGATAGATGCTTCTCTCACCGGGATAAAACTGCCGATCTGCGTCATAATTGTAAGTAATGCCACCTGTCTCATATAGGTGGACTTACCTGCCATGTTAGGTCCGGTAATAATCAATATTTCACTATCGCGATGATTTAGTTCCGTATCATTAGGCACAAACATTTCACCGTGCAGGAGGCGCTCAACTACTGGGTGACGTCCATCTTTTATAATAATATCTCTAGTTTGATTAAGCTTAGGCCTGACAAAATTATAGCGAGCCGCAACTTCACTGAGAGAAATAATGACATCTAACTGCGCTATTTGCAAGGCAGTCTGTTGGATTTCACCAATACGTTCTTTTATATAATCTCTGATAACAGAAAACAGTTGGTACTCAATGTTGATAATTTTTTCCTGGGCTCCAAGTACTTTGGTCTCAAACTCCTTCAATTCTGGCGTAATATACCGTTCGGCGTTAACAAGCGTCTGCTTGCGGACATAGTTTGGCGGCACAGCACCAGTATTGGCATGAGTTATCTCAATGTAATAACCAAAAACCCTGTTATATCCTATTTTTAGAGATTTGATGCCCGTAGTTTCGCGTTCACTGAGTTCCAGATCATGAATCCATTGTTTACTATCGTGAGAAATACTCCTAAGTTCATCAAGCTCTAGGTCATAGCCGGTTCTGATAATACCGCCTTCACGAATACTAAATGGCGGATTGTCGGCGATAGCAGTATCAATCATATTTGTTACATCAACATGAGTCTTAATAGTCATACCAATATCTGTTAATAGTTGAGACTGACATTCTTGTAGCTTTATTTTTATCTCTGGCAACACTGACAGTGATGTTTTAAGCGCCGTTAGATCACGGGCATTAGCACTACCTACCTCAATCCGAGTTAGAATGCGTTCAAAATCGTAAACATTGCCTAGAAGCTCTTTTAGCGGCTCACGCACCACCCGTTTATCCAGCAAATCGGCAATCGCATCCTGACGTTTAGAAATAGTAATGGGGTTTAATAAGGGAAACTCTAACCACTTTTTAAGCAGTCTGCCGCCCATAGCTGTTTTGGTAAAATCCATTACTGACAGCAATGTGTCTTTACGTCCGCCCTCGCGCATATTCCGGGTTATTTCAAGATTGCGTAAGGTAGAGGCATCTAATACTAAATACTCCTGGGTGTTGATTCTTGTTAGTTTGTTGATATGGGAAAGATGGCTCTTTAAATTATAATGTAAATAATATAGCAGGTAACTTACTGCCGCTTGTGCCGCCGGGTTTGCAGGAAGCTCTTCTGTAATAAAATGTTTTTGTGGTAATTGTGCAGCTACTGTAAGATCTGCATTTGACAAAGTAGTAACAGCACAAGTAGAGACTCGTTGTGATAAGAAACTATTTATAGCTGTAATACCCTCTATTTTACCAACCAACACTAGTTCTGCCGGCAGCAGACGATACAGTTGGTCACAAACCGTATTGGTCCGCGAACTGTCTGAAAATATGGCCCACACACATTCGCCTGTCGATATATCGGTTGCGACCAAACATAATTCATCATCTTCCTCATATAGCAGTGCTAAGTAATTATTGGCCTTATCAGGCAGACAAGACTCAGATAGAATCGTCCCTGGCGTAATAATTTTGACGACTTCTCTGCGCACAATTCCTTTTGCTTGCTTGGGATCTTCGACCTGTTCACAAATAGCTACTTTATAACCTTTATTAATCAATTTAGCAATATAATTGTCAGCAGCATGGTAGGGTATACCACACATCGGAACTCTTTTATTATTGCCCCCTTCGCGAGAAGTTAAGGTAATCTCCAGCTCACGCGAGGCTACCTCTGCGTCCTCAAAAAACATTTCATAAAAATCACCTAGCCGAAAAAACAGTATCTCGCTGTTAAGTTTACTCTTTACCTCCCGATACTGTTCCAGCATCGGAGTATAATTTGTTGCCATGCTGTAAATTCTCCTCTGCTTTTTAGAGCAAGCGCCCCTTTAAAACCCAAGTTTGGGCTTTGTCAATTTGTATATTTACTAAATCACCGATCTTCTCTGTACCGGTTTTCTCCCATAATACAATCTTATTGGTACGAGTTCGTCCCATTAATTTCATCTCATCATTTTTACTTGCACCTTCAACCAATACTTCAACAACAGTCCCTGTTAGCTGTTTGTTTATTTCCAGGCTTATCTCATTTTGGACAGCCATCAGCTGGTTAAGGCGCTCCTTTTTGACTGCCAGTGGCAGTTGGCCCTCATATTGGGCTGCCGGTGTTCCAGAGCGCTGCGAATATAAAAAAGTATAGGCTACATCATACCTGACACTTTTGATAAACTCAAGAGTTTCAAGAAATTGCTCTTCATTTTCCCCGGGGAAGCCAACAATTAAGTCGGTTGTTATACTGGCGTTAGGAATGGCCTTACGAATGTCAGCAACAAGTTGACGATAATACTCTGTAGTATAGCCGCGATTCATCTGTTCCAGGATAGAATTACTCCCGGATTGTACGGGAAGATGAAAGTGCTCACAAATTCTTTTACTGTTTTTGATAATGTCAATCAGCTTAGTATTCATATCTCTCGGATGGGATGTCATGTAACGAATACGAGCTATGGTTTCAATTTGATCAGCAGCTTGCAGTAAATCGGCAAAATCCACCTGAGTATCAAGATCTTTACCATAGGAATTAACGTTTTGACCAAGCAGGGTTATTTCTTTAAACCCCTCTGCTCCTAGCTGCCGAATTTCGGCTAGTATATTTTCCAGTGGGCGGCTGCGTTCACGGCCTCTGACATAGGGAACTATACAATAGGTACAAAAATTGTTGCAGCCATACATAATAGGTACCCATGCCGCTATCTGACTTTTATGGACAGTTGGAACATCAGGTGCCAAACGTTCAGCCTGATCCCATACAGAAACAACCTTCTCCCCGCTTGTTTCTATCTGGGCAATAAGTTCCACCAGTTGATGCGTATTGTGTGTCCCCATAACCAGACTAACATGAGGGAACTTCTTTATTATTTTATCTTTATCCTTTTGCGCCATACAGCCAACAACACCGATAATTATATTGGGATTGATTGACTTTAGCCTTTTCATCTCACCAATCTTGCCATAAATTTTCTTTTCAGCACTTTCCCTGACGCAACAAGTATTTATCAAAATTACATTAGCCTGATCAATACTTTCTGTAGCTTCATAACCAATTGTCCGCAATTGACCAGCTAACCTTTCTGAGTCGTTGAGATTCATCTGACACCCAAAGGTGATCGTATGAAAGAGTTTATGAGCTTTTTCTTTCTGGTCCAAATCCATCTATGTATCAGCTCCAATGGCAAAGTTATATATCTTCATCTTTTTTACGTGTTGCCCAAATCATTCTAAAACCTATAAGAATAACAAAAATACCAAAAATCCGTTTAAGCGCGCTTGCCGGCACAGCTTGAACAAAATTAGCACTAATTAAAGCCCCCAAAGCAGCTCCGCCTGCCATATATGCTGCCGCTTGATAATTGATAAGTTTCTCTTTATAAAAATACCATACACTAACAATAGATGTCGGTATTATAACTAGCATCGATATTCCTTGTGCGGTATGCTGCGCTATCCCTAATAAAAAAACCATCATAGGTACTAACACTACACCACCGCCAATACCCAAAAGCCCACTTAAAATACCAGTACTAAGTCCTATGCCAAAAACTAACAGTATCATAGTCATGTTAGTATCATCCTTACGCCTACCATAATCAGCAAAATAGCAAATAGCTGTTTTAAGCGAATGGCCGGAACTTTTTTCATTATCCGCACACCGATACTAGCACCTACCATGCTGCCGACAATTAAATTAAGAGCCACATTTACATCAATATTACCATGGAATCCATAGATAATACTACTAATGAATGCTGTAGGAATAACGATTGCCATCGACGTTGCTTGGGCAATATGTTGGGTAATATTGAAATAGGTTACCATAATCGGCACAATAAAAATACCGCCCCCCACCCCCAGCAAACCACTGAGGATACCTACTCCAAATCCGGCACCCGCAAATTTCAACCGTTCTGACACAGAAAAGACCCCTTATTATCAATCAATCGCCTGTAATGCCAAGCCTTATTTTACTATAATCATTCAATACTTAACCGTTTAACAGCAATATTTACTTCTTTAACCATCATACCTGTCATATACTCAACCATTTCTTTTATACGTATTTGGGCATCATGCACCACCTGCCAAATAGGCTGCCCATATTTTATGATTACATCAAGCGAAATCGAAATACCTTTTTCTTTATCATGGGAATTTTTAATATTTATTTGTCCGGTTTTGGTGATAACACCCTCACTTATTGCAATATAATCAACAACAGCCGCTATCGCGGCATCTGAAATAAGCAGTTTTCCGTAGTAGCTAAAGGTTGGACGGACAATCGACTTTTCACCCAGTTTGCGTCGTTGCTTGGAACGAGTTTTTTTTAAAAAAACATCAAGTGAATCAATCAAATAACCAGAAAAATGTGGTTTAAGTTCAATTGTTGGCACTGGAATAATATGTTTTCCCTCTTTTAATCGACTCTCCCTCGCTTTGGCAATTTCACCTTTGGTAGCAATATCTTCAATCCGGATTATTTTGCTGATTGCTGGCAGCCCTAATACATCAACGATCTTTTCCACCATATTTGTTGATGTGCCAAGTAGCAAGATACGTTCAGGCAGTATTCTGGCAATAGCTTCTTTAACTTCATTAGCATGGTCAGGTTCCATAAATATGGCACGTTTAACAGCTTTAATTTTGCTAGGTTCTTTTTTTGCTGAATGGCCTGCAATAATTTTACTGTCCATAATTAACAGCCCGTCGTCAATGATTGTGTCAACATCATACTCGTGTGCTACAATTAACGCCCGATGGCTTTTGCCCGTTCCACTTGGACCTACCAAAGCGATGGTGTCCATAGGCAGCCTCCTGATAAATTAGTAATAGGGTATAGCATAAAAATAAACACCTTTGCAGGTGTTGTCAAGTAAAAAGTATTACATTGACAAAAAATCAACAAGAGTGGCTGAAACAGTAAAACTGCCTAACTTTTCAGGATATCGACCAGGTATAGCATGAAAATCAGAACCACCTGTTATTTTTAAATTATATTTGTTAGCAAACGCTAAATATTTATTAGCTGATGCTTGATCGTGTTCTGGATGATACACCTCCAGTCCATGAATACCAGCTTTAATCAAATCAAGTACCAATTTATCGTCACCTATGAGGCCCGGATGCGCAAGTATGGCTGTACCTCCAACTTGCTCTATCAGCTTGATGACCTGTTCTGGAGTTAGTTTGTAATGAGGAACATAGGCTGGAGAGTTTTTACCTAAAACTTGTTCAAAAGCTTCTCGTATTGATTTAAAATGGCCATCTTCAACAAGCACTTTCGCAATATGTGGTCTCCCTATAGCCCGCGTTTGACCAGCTGTGTCCATTACCCTGTTATAATCAATGGAATAGCCCAACTTATTAAGCTTATCTACTATCAGGCGCGACCGCTTTAACCGATCAGCAAGGATACTTTCTAATTGGTCTCTGAATCTTACATTATTTATATCAATGCAATATCCTAGAATATGTACTTCATGCCGTGGCAAATCAGTACTAAACTCTATTCCAGGAATAATTGATAGCCTCGAGGCAGCGTTATGTACATATCCATTTAACTCCGCATAAGCAGCTACTGTATCGTGATCAGTAATCGCAATATAACTCAACCCAGCAAGTTCAGCCTGACGAACTACTTCATGAGGTGAAAGTCGCCCGTCAGAGGCAGTAGTATGAATATGCAGATCTGCAGTCATGACTTGTTCAAAGTAGCCGCTAATTGAATTAGAGTCCGAACGCCTACTCCGGTACCGCCCTTACGATTATATCCCTTATCTTTATCTGTATCAGCTGTGCCGGCAATGTCAATATGTACCCATGGAGTATTTTCGGCAAACTGCCCAATAAACAATCCAGCTGTAATCGTGCCCCCTGGCCTGCCACCAGTATTTTTAAGATCAGCAATAGAACTTTTTATTTGTTCAAGATACTCATCATCATTCGGCAATTCCCACATTTTTTCCCCTATTTGCTGAGCAGCTGCAATAATAGTCTGACACCACTGCTGGTTGTTAGTAAGAACGCCGGAATAAACCGTACCAAGACCAATGACACAGGCTCCTGTCAAGGTTGCTAAATCAATTATTTTTGTAGCCCCGAGTTGCTTAGCGTAGGTAACTGCATCAGCTAAAATTAACCGTCCTTCGGCATCAGTACTCAATACCTCAATTGTTTTACCGCTCATGGACGTCAAGATATCCCCTGGTCTAAAGGCATTACCTGACGGCATGTTTTCTGTACATGGTACAACAGCTATAATGTTTACTTGGGGTTTTAGTTGGCCGATAGCCCGCATCGCTCCTAAAACGGCAGCAGCACCTGCCATATCGCCTTTCATCTCATCCATTTTTTGACTGGGCTTGATTGATATGCCACCACTATCAAAGGTTATACCTTTACCAACAAAAGCGATTGTTTCCTGACTAGCCGGGTCCCCTTGATATTTTAAGACAATTAATTTAGCTGGTTCAGCACTACCTTGCGCTACTGCCAGTAATGCGCCCATACCTTTTTGCTGCATATCTTCTTTTTCAAGTATGCTAAGTTCGAAACCATATTGCTCTGCTATCTCCTTAGCATGAGAAGCCATCTTAGTTGGAGTCATATACTGGGCAGGATGATTAATCAAATCCCTGGCAAAATTTACACTTTCCGCAATGCTTCTGCCAATTTGAGCGCCTTTGGCAATCGCGTCAGCTTGTGATGTATCTGCTTCAATTAGTACCAGCTTTTTAATTTCCGGATTATCATTTTTGGTTGTTTTATAATACGTAAACTGATACAAGCCCATTACAGCACCTTCCGTAACAGCTTGTACCGCCTGGCAGGCTTCCAGCTTATCACTAGCGCGGTGGATGATGGTTGCTACGGTTTGAGAATGCACTTTTTTAGCTGCACGCATAGCCGCAGCCATCAGTGCCCGCACTTTGTCTAATGTGATTTCACTTTCTTTACCCATCCCCAGAAGAAGAATACGTTTAGCCCCGATAGCGCCAAATGTATGCACAACTGTAGTTTTTCCGTATTTGCCACAGTCTGGTATATCACGGATTATATCACTTATATGCGAATCTAACGCTTTGTCCACGACTCCTGCTGCCCCACCTGGAGTCATTACTCCTTCAAATACGTTAACAATGACTGTGTCACATAGTATTTCATTTATTGAACCAGAAACAACTTCAACATTCATTTTTATACCCATTCCTTTCGCCAGTATCAGGCCCAAAACGGCATGAATCCATTATTACCATTGCGCTTGATATATTTTACATCAATATGAACTCCGAACTATTATATTATGCCATAAATTACTCAATAAAACACTAAAACCTGTTCACTGTGAACAGGTTTCAAGCATTATCTATTGTTAACGAGGTTCAACGATTAATTTAATAGCCGTTCGTTCTTCGCCATCAATAAGAATATCTGTGAAGGCCGGGATACATATTAAATCAACACCATGTGGCGCTACAAATCCTCGAGCAATTGCAACTGCTTTAACAGCTTGGTTAAGTGCTCCTGCACCGATTGCCTGCATCTCGGCGCCACCCCGTTCTCTCAGCACTCCAGCCAAAGCCCCTGCTACAGAATTAGGATTGGATTTTGCTGATACTTTCAAGACGTCCATGTTTATATGTGCCTCCTTTGATAAAAAAACATTTATTAGTTCTATAAATTAGATATATTCGTGGTACGGGAAAAAATTCCTTTTTTCACATGCAATAAATTCTAATTATTTCAACAAATTCATGTCCTATTTATTTATTAAACACAAAAACACGACCATCTTCCCGAATCCCGATAAGATTATGATGATCATTATCTTGTTCACGCATGTTTTCCAACATGTCTTCAATTACCGCTTCTTGAAATAGCAGATCTTCCTCCAACATACTATCATTGTGGTCAGTAACTAAGCGTTCACTAAAACGTTCTTGTAGAAGTTTAATCATCAAGTTGATTTCTCCGCGTGTCAAGGTCTGTACATCGCGAATAACAGTTACTATCGCTACCTGTTCGTAGGAACTTAATTCAATATCAATGCTAATATCGGCAATACCTTCAAGCATATGATATGCCGCAATACTATTAATAATTAGCTGCTTAGTACGTTCAAATTCTCCATACGTAGGAATACCAGAAACCATAAAGGTAAGTTTTAATAAGTTTACTTCTGGATTAAAATTAATAGTGCCAATCTCAGGATAGCGCACCAACATAGATATAATTAAATTTGCTCCATCAGAAACTTGTTGATCTGTTTGCGAAAGTTCAGGCATATATTTTCACCGTCCAATAAAATTATCCAATAGTAATATAAAGATTACTTACAAAGTTTCTGATTAAGTATTCTCTAGAAGATAAGTAAATCCTGCTTTTAATTTGTTGGAAAAAAAGCTAAAAAACGGCTTTTACCTAAAGGTAAAGCCGTTTTAAATAACTGTTTAATATCTATTTAGCATAATCAACAGCACGTGTTTCACGAATAACTGTAACTTTTATTTGACCTGGATATTCAAGTTCACTTTCGATCTTCTTAACAATATCTCGTACTAAACGAACAGCCGTTAAATCGTCAATTTTATCTGGCTTGACCATAATGCGAATTTCGCGACCTGCCTGAATAGCGAATGATTTTTCTACGCCATCAAATGATTCAGCGATTTCTTCCAATCGTGTTAATCGCTTAAGATAGCTTTCTAACGTTTCTCTGCGGGCGCCTGGGCGCGCAGCCGATATAGCATCAGCAGCTGCTACAAGTACGGCTTGGACAGTTTTCGGTTCTTCATCACCATGATGTGCACCAATTGCATTAATAATCTCAGCTGCTTCACGATATTTCTTCGCCAAATCAGCTCCAATGGTTACATGAGGTCCCTCAACTTCGTGATCTACAGCCTTACCAATATCATGGAGTAAACCAGCTCGCTTAGCTAACATTACATCAACGCCAAGTTCACTTGCCATAACCCCTGCTAAGTGTGCTACTTCAATTGAATGTTTGAGTACATTTTGACCATAGCTGGTACGGAATTTTAATCGTCCGAGAAGTTTTATCAGTTCAGGATGCAAACCATGAACTCCTGTGTCAAAGGTAGCTTGTTCGCCTGCTTCCTTAATTTTCTGTTCAACTTCCTTTTGAGCCTTTTCAACCATTTCTTCAATGCGTGCAGGATGAATACGGCCATCAACTATAAGTTTTTCCAGTGCGATTCTAGCAACCTCGCGCCGGACAGGATCAAATCCTGACAAAATGACTGCCTCTGGCGTATCATCAATAATCAAATCAATACCAGTGAGTGTTTCCAGGGTTCGAATATTACGGCCCTCGCGGCCAATAATCCGGCCTTTCATTTCATCATTTGGTAAAGAAACTACCGATACTGTAGTTTCGGCAACATGATCAGCTGCACATCGTTGAATAGCTAATGATATGATTTCTTTAGCTTTCTTTTCCGCTTCTTCTTTGGCCTGTTGCTCCAGATCCTTGATGAGCATTGCTGTCTCATGCTTAATTTCTTCTTCAACATTAGCAAGTAGTAACGTACGGGCATCTGCGGATGTCAAACCAGACAGTCTTTCAAGTTCAGTTAGTTGCTTGGCATAAAGTTCATTAATTCTCTCTTGACTTTTATCCACCTCAGTCTCTTTACGACTAAGAATCTCTTCCTTCTTTTCAAGGGAGTCAATTTTCCGGTCAAGATTTTCTTCTTTTTGCACCAAACGACGCTCTAACCGCTGAAGTTCTGTACGACGTTCTTTAATCTCCCGCTCAAGCTCGCTTCTCTGCTTATGAATCTCTTCTTTAGCTTCTAATAACGCTTCTTTTTTCTTAGATTCGCCCGTTTTTTCAGCATCTTCTAAGATTCGTTTAGCCGCAACTTCAGCAGAAGAGATTTTGGCCTCAGCTATATTTTTGCGAACCCAATAGCCTGCACCAGCACCCAACAGTCCAACTAAAATTGCGGTAAAAATAATTTCTAGTATACATTCCACCTCCTTTTTTTAAGACTAATATTAAGGGTAAAGCCGAGTTTAACCTCGGCTTTTACAAGCAGCTTTTCGTTTGCAATTGCAGCACCCAAGCTCTCCTAAAAGTTTGTCTAAATAGATTTAGTTTGATTACACGATTGGATAATTTTATTGTAATTGTTTTTCAAATGTGTGTCAAGGAGCCATATCCCTAAGATGCTCTAAAACTTTGCTAACTGTTGATGCTTTAAAGCCTTTGGCAGACAGACGGCGAATTAGTTTATGCACATCTTGGTTCTCATTATTATGCGAAAATTTCATTGCCATTTTTATTGCTGCTTGATATTCCAAATTACTATCCCAATCTCTTAATTTCTCATTAATCAAATCGATTGGTAAACCTCTACGCCTTAGCCGCAGACAGGTTTCTTTTAAACTATATTTGTTGCTTTCGGCAAGCCGTTCTATAAGCATGTCACAAAGCGCAGCATCATTTAGATAACCGCGCTTTGTGACATATTCAACAGCCTCGCCGACTGCCTCTTCATCATAACCCTGTTTTAAAAGTTTTTGTTCTAGCTCCTGTTGACTATAATTTCTGATGTTTAAAAGCTTAACAGCGGCTTCCGATACGTTCCTATTCATTAGCCTTCGAAAACCTCATCATTATCTTCAGCAAAGGACTCATCACCATCATTAGTTACATGATCAATTTTGGTATCGCCAGCAAGTAAATTTTCACGAATTTTTTTCTCAATTTCATCAGCAATACTCCGGTTTTCCTTGAAGAACTCTTTGACATTTTCTCTGCCTTGCCCTAGACGCTGTCCATTATAAGAAAACCATGCACCGCTTTTATTTATGATCTCAAGACCAACACCCATATCAACGATACTTCCTTCACGGGAAATACCTTCTCCATACATTATATCAAATTCGGCCACTTTAAATGGAGGTGCTACTTTATTTTTAACAACCTTAACCTTGGTCCGGCTACCAACAACATCATTTCCCTGTTTTAATGTCTCTGCTTTGCGAACATCCAAACGAATCGAAGCATAGAATTTCAAGGCTCTGCCACCAGTAGTTGTCTCCGGGTTACCAAACATAACACCAACTTTTTCACGGATTTGATTAATAAAAATAACAGTGGTTCGTGATTTACTAATAACACCTGTTAGTTTACGGAGCGCTTGGGACATTAGACGGGCATGCAGACCGACATGGGAATCACCCATATCACCGTCAATCTCATTTTTGGGCACCAAGGCCGCTACCGAGTCAATAACAACGACATCAATAGCCGCACTGCGCACAAGTGCTTCAGTAATCTCAAGCGCTTGTTCACCATTATCAGGCTGCGAAATTAAAAGATTATCAATATCAACACCCAGCTTTTTGGCATAAGAAGGATCAAGTGCATGTTCTGCATCGATAAAGGCAGCAATTCCGTCTGTTTTTTGAGCCTGAGCAATAATGTGCAATGCTACTGTTGTTTTACCTGACGATTCTGGCCCAAATATCTCAATAACCCGTCCCCGCGGCACGCCGCCGACCCCGAGAGCAATATCAAGCGGCAACGACCCTGTAGGAATAACTTCAATATTCATTTTGGCAGCTGCTTCGCCAAGCTTCATTATTGCGCCTTTGCCAAAATCTTTTTCTATTTGACGCATAGCATTTTCAAGTGCTCTAACTTTATCCATTTCTAGATTCTTTTCAAAATCTTTTGTCTTATCCATGGTAATATAAACCTCCCCCGACAACTATAAGCATATTATACAAACATTTGTTCGTTTTGTCAATAATAAGATCGTGGTAAAGTTCATATTTATACTATATCTAGCGTCCTTTTGCTGGTTCAATATTAATGCGATATCCTTTGATCATGTTCTTATTCATAACAGACAATACTCGTTCTGCAACACTTTCCGGCACTTCCACAAAAGTAAATTTATCATAGATATTTATTACTCCAATAATGCTGCCCTCAATATCGGCCTCTTCCGCGATAGTACGAACAATATCTTGTGGCTGAATCTTTTGCGCTCGTCCAGCATTAATAAACAGCCGTACCATGCCGGGCTCGGCACCGGTATTGCCGAAGTTGGTCTTTTCAATAACAGCTTGTTCCTTATAGCCTTCTTGAAAAAGCTTCAGTGCAGCTGCAGCAAGATCAATTGGATCATAGTCAGCCGCTAAATCAGCAACAATGCTGCTGTACGCATCAAAACTGCCTCCAGCGATGGTCTGTGTAAGTTGCTTTTTAATAACCTCAGTCTGCCGTTCAAGGATGTCTGCCGGAGACGGCAGTTGCCGCCGTAAAATACGCGTTTTTACTTCTTTTTCGATAAGTTTTAACTGCCGATATTCACGCGGTTGAATAAAGGTAATTGCTACCCCTTTATTGCCGGCCCGCCCAGTACGGCCAATGCGATGAACATAGGATTCCGGATCTTGCGGAATATCATAGTTGATAACATGAGTTATATGATCAATATCCAGTCCACGCGCTGCTACATCAGTAGCAATAAGTATATCTAATTTGCCATCCCGGAATTTCTTCATAACTCGGTCACGCTGTGCCTGACTTAGGTCTCCATGCAAACCATCTGAGATGTAGCCGCGTGCCGACAGTGAAACAACTAAATCATCAACACCTCTTTTGGTTCGACAAAAAATAATTACTCTGCCGACAGTCTCAGAATCAAGTACTCGGCATAAACCGTCAAGCTTATCTCTGGTTTCATAATATATTTGATCAGTAAGCGGCACTGTCAATTGTTCTTTACTAATCGTTACCGTTACTCTATCCTTCATATATTTATTGGCTAAACCCATTATTTCTGTCGGCATAGTAGCCGAAAACAGCAAAGTTTGCCGTTCACCAGGAACATGCTGCAGGATACTTTCGAGATCGTCAACAAAGCCCATATCCAACATCTCATCTGCTTCATCAAGAATTAGCATTTTTACATTATCTAGCCTAATGGTATTTCTGCGAATATGATCTAAGAGCCGTCCTGGAGTTCCTACAACTACTTGGACACCTGATTTTAGGGTTCTAATCTGTCGGTCTATAGCCTGACCACCATAAATCGGTAATGTCTTTATCCGCTTAAATTTTCCAATTTTAGCCAATTCCTCTGATACCTGGATAGCCAGTTCTCTCGTAGGTGTTAATACTAGTGCCTGAATTTGTTTTATTTCAGTTATCCGCTCCATAATGGGTATTCCAAAAGCAGCTGTTTTCCCTGTACCTGTCTGTGCTTGCCCCAAAACATCATGTCCTGCCAAAACCAGTGGAATTGTTTGGTTTTGAATCGGCGAAGGTTCTTCAAATCCCATTTCAGTTATAGCTGCCGCCGTTTTTTTACTTAAAGAGATATTCCCAAATAAAGTTACTGTTTCTTTCACTATAAAACCTCCCTATATAGTAAGCAAATAATGCCTTACATGATTAAGTGCAGCTAACGCTGTCCGGTGTTTTATGTCAGCACGTGTTCCATTAAAGTAATGCTCATAACACACTTTTCCTGCCAAACCATCAATCGCAATATAAACAAGACCTACCGGCTTATCCGCAGTTGCTCCATCCGGACCAGCAATACCTGTGATGCCAACACCTATACCTGTTTGAAATTTTTCTTTAATGCCTTGGGCCATGCATTCAGCCGTCTCTTGACTTACCGCGCCTTTGGCGGCGATTATTTCTGCTGGGACACCGACTTGCAGTGTTTTGACAGCATTACTATAACATACTATTGATCCTACCAGATACTGTGAACTACCTGGAACGTCAGTAATACGACTAGTAACAAGTCCTCCAGTACAAGATTCAGCCAATGCTATTGTTAATTTTCGGGATAAAAGTAAGTTACCTACAGACTTTTCCATAGTTTCTTCATCAATACCAAAAACATATTCGTCTAATAGCGGGTGAATTTTTCCTTCGAGTTCATTAATTAATTGCATTGACTCCGCTTTACTAGCGGCGCGGGCAGTGATCCGCACATGAATTTCACCACTTCTGGCCAGTAACGCCAATGTTGGATTCGATTGGTTTGAAATATACTGCTTAATTCTTTCTTCTAAGGCCGATTCTCCTAGTCCATATGTCCGGAGAACCCTTGACACGATCGCGCCTTGAAGTCCAAATCGTTCGGCAAGGTATGGAACAATTGATTTCTCAAACATTTCCGCTAGTTCATGCGGTGGACCTGGCAAATTTATAATTATTTTTCCGCTGTTCTCTTCTTCAACAATAACCCCTGGTGCTGTACCACAAGTATTTTTAATAATTTGTGCACCTTCCGGCATCATAGCCTGCCGTAAGTTGTTATTTGTCATACACAAGCGGCGCTCGTCAAAGAAACGCTGTATTTGCGTAGCACTATCTTCATGCAAATACATTGGCTTATTGAGCAGTGAAGCTGTTACTTCTTTAGTTATATCTCCTTGTGTAGGCCCTAGCCCGCCACTTGTTATAACGATGTTGGCCCGTTCTAATGCTGTTTGTAAAACATTTTTCATTCTATCCCGGTTATCACCAACGGTAGTCTGATATAATACGCTAAAACCCAGCTCATTCAAGCGGGCCGCTAAAAATGGTGCATTGGTATTTACGATTTGTCCTAAAAGTAGTTCGGTTCCAGTATTTACTAATTCAATAATCATATAGCTGATTCCCTCCTAACATTATTTCATTCGCGTTACAAATTGGTAATTCCTTTCGATTGTTGAATTTTAGCAAAAAATCATGTAGATATTAAGAAAAATCGCTAACGCAGTCCTTTGGCTTTGAGCACATCAGATATCCAGTCAATTGAATGCAAAGAGAGAGGTTTTACTTTTGGCATTGCCCCAAAAGTAACAAAAGGTCTAGGCCCAAAGCCTCCAAAAGCTGAAAAGCCGGACGATATTCCTAAAATCCGTAAACTCGCTAACGCTCAGACAGTACGGATTTTTTAACGGAATACCGCCCGGCTTTTCTCCTGCGGAACGCTTTTTCCGGCAAAAGCCAAGGGGTTACGGAGTTACGAGGGCAGCCAGACGTAAACAGTACGGTCACCTGACAACCCTTGTTTTATAAGGAATCCACGACTCCCCAAGCTTATATTTTCTTATGTCAACAGAATTACGTTATAAATTCTGGTAGACTAAAAAATAGCAGAGATTTACAGCCTCTACTATTTTTAAGCTTGCATTCTATTATTATGCAGCTACTACTTCCTTTCGGCCAATAAATCATAGGTGAAGCCTTGTACAACTTCTGCCTGGATAATATCTCCAGGCAACAAACCCATAGCGTTTTCTACATAAATACAGCCGTCGACACCCGGCGCCTCCCGGTACGATCTGCCAAAGGCCACACTAGGCTGTTCCTGATTATATCCCTCAATTAATATTGTCAGCATTTTCCCTTCCATATCATGATTTAACTCTTCAGAAATTTGGCATTGCAAGGACATCAGTTCATGATAGCGTTCCTCTTTGACACTGTCAGGTACTTGATTCTCCATAACACCAGCAGGTGTATCCTCTTCTTGGGAATACGTAAATATTCCCACTCGCTCAAACTTTTGCTCAAGCAAAAAGGTTTTTAATGACTCAAAATGTTTATCTATCTCACCAGGAAAACCAACAATAAATGAAGTACGAATGGTTACCCCGGGAATAACAGCACGAATTTTCGTCAGTAATTTTTCAATATCAGATCGTGTGTCACGACGATTCATAGCCGACAGTATTTCGTCATCAGCGTGTTGCAGCGGCAGATCAATGTAGTTACAAATTTTCGGCTCAGTGGCAATAAATTCAATAAGTTCTTCATTAAAGTATTTAGGATAACAATACAGCAATCGAATCCAAAAAACGCCTTCAATTTTAACCAGTTCCTTAAGCAGATTCATTAGTTGTGGCTCATCGTAACGATCACGCCCATAGCTTGTTGTATCCTGAGCAATAAGGTTGATTTCTTTTACTCCCTGCTCAGTAAGTTTTTTTACTTCATTTACTATTGATTCTATTGGACGACTTCGGTATTTGCCACGCACCAGCGGAATCACACAATAGGAGCAGCAGTTGCTGCATCCTTCCGCAATCTTTACATAAGCGCTATAAGCTGGAGTAGTTGTAATTCGCGGCATAGTTTCATCATATAGTGTATCTGTTTCACCAATAAGCAAAACCCGTTCACCAGCTAGTACAGCATTAACTGCTTCCATAATACGATGCCATGCACCGGTCCCAACAATCGCGGATATTTCCGGTAGTTCATCTAATAATTCCTGTTGGTAACGCTGGCCTAAGCAGCCAGCTACGATAACACCCCGACATTTACCATCTTTTTTATACTCAGCCATCTGCATAATGGTTGAGATAGATTCCTCTTTCGCAGAATCTATGAACCCACAGGTATTAATAACTAATAGTTCAGCATCCTGAGGATTATCAGTAATATGAATATTATTATCAGCCAAAATTCCTAACATTATCTCAGTATCGACAAGGTTTTTGGCACAGCCTAAACTAACAAATCCTACTGTAAGCATTACGTGCTCCTCCTAATTTATCTGATGACCAAATTATTCTATATACAACGTGTTAAAGAATTTTGCAGATAGATGATGTGTTTCTTACTTTATCCCCAAACGTGCTTGTTGTACCCATTTATCTAATATTTTGCGCTGCTGTTCAGGAGAATACATATCATGATTGTCCAGCAGCTTTAAATTTTTAGTGGCATATTCTCGATACGTTGGTGTTTCTGAGTTGGTCGGCATAAAATAAAATTTATGTTGAGCCATAATGGAAAGCGCATCCTCCTGAGTAAGCCAATCAATAAACTGTTTTGCCTCAACCGTGTGAGCAGCGCCTCTAACTAAGCCTACCCCTGTCAATAAAAATGCGGTTCCCTCCTCAGGATAAATAATTTGTACAGGAAAACCATCTTTAACATAACGCATAGCTTCACTATGCACAGATATGGCTAGATCAACCTCTCCCATGCTAGCCATTCGCGCTGGTGTCGCCAAAAATTTGGCATACTGCACAACCTGTGGATGAATTTTTTTAAGAAAGTCTAATGTTGGCTGCTCGCCATTAGCTGCAACTAGCGTATATAAAAGATTAGCAGCAGCATCTGCTGCAAGAAAATCGGTCAACCCCAATCTCTGGTTAGCGTCTGACGGCAAATCAGACCATTTGGATGGTTTTTTCATAGTTACATTCAGATAATCCCGATTGATTGCAAAAATTACAGGATCATACCAAACGCCTACCCAATAGCCGTCAGTATCCTGAAATCTATTTGGTATTATATCAGTGTATTCTGATTGGTACGGTATCAGTAGTGCATTGTGTCGCGCCTGCTTTAATGTTTTACGGTTAGCAAGAATAATATCTGCTTGCGGAAGTCTTGATTCTTCTGTTAGTCGACTAAGCAAATCCCTTTCCGTAAGCGGTGTAATAGTAACTCTGACCTTTGCGACCCTTTCGTATTCTTGAGCTAATACTTCTACCTGCTCAATCGGCAGGGTGGTATAAACAGAAACCATTGGTAAACTGCTTTTATCTTGTTTTCCTGCATAACCGATAAGGTACGTAGCACCTGTAATCAATAGTACCACCATAAATGACATTACTAATAATGGTAGATAACGTTTCATACTTTACCCCCATGGTCGATCTTTCTTTACTGCGGAATAGTTACTATAATTAACAACTACGGCAAACATATATACTATAACTTTAATTTCTTCTTTATGCAAGTCCTAATCCCTGCTATGCAGAAAATATAACTTATTTTAAAAAATAGCGCCTTATGCTAGAATTAAAGGTATGAAAGGAGTGTTTCACTTTGACAGAAAAGCCTTCATCGTTATCTTTTCTTCACCCGGATTTGACCACCCGCTTAATTATTGTCATACTATTTTTGCTGATTATTGCTCTTGGTAATGTATTTGGCATCTACGATGGAATGGTAAATAATAACCCTACTGCTGCCTTTAATTCTTTTGTTGCTCTGCTGCTATATGCTATTCCAGCTTTTGGATTATTCCAGCTTAAACGTTGGGCTCGCATGTTTGAGTTAGTTTTGTCGATATTATTTGTAATAATCGGCCTTGTAATCATGTTTGGTTATAGCGTAACCATGGGGATTATAACCCTTGTCCCACATGGTTTAATTGCCATATACCTTGTATCAAATGACTGTCGGCGCGCATTTGGTCTCAAAAAAGAAGCCTAAGTTTTATCTAGGCTTCTTTTTTGTTCCTTTATTTCTGGAAGACTTTACGCTTCGAGTCTTATTCAGCATTTTTTCTTTTTTCACGTCAGTATTAGGCTGCTTATTACGGGGTGGCCGGATTAAACAGTTAGGTTCATATCCAATTAAATCCTGTCGGCCTGCGTTACTAAGTGCTTCATAGACAAGATTGTAGTTTTTAGGATCACGGTATTGCAACAACGCCCGTTGCAGCCTTTTGTCATGGGGATTCTTGGCAACATTGACTTTTTCCCCAGTCAATGGGTGCATTCCCGTATAGTACATGCATGTTGATAAACTTCCCGGAGTTGGAATAAAATCCTGTACTTGCTCTGGGCGATAGCTGGTATCACGAAGAAATTCAGCCATTTCAATAGCTTCTTTTAGTCCAGCTCCCGGATGGCTGGACATAAAGTAAGGTACTAAATACTGTTTCTTACCTAACTCAATATTAATTTGTTCATACGCTTTTTTAAATTTTAAATATGTATTTTTACCAGACTTACCCATTAAATTTGTAACTTTTTGTGAAATATGTTCAGGAGCGACCTTTAGCTGACCACTAACATGGTGCTCACATAATTCTCGTAAAAATTCCATATCATTGGCAGCTAACAGATAATCGTAACGCAGTCCTGACCGAACAAATACCTTTTTTATCCCTGGAATTTGTCGAATTGCTCTAAGTAATTCCAAATAGTCATGATGGCTGGTGTTTAAACTCTTGCAGGCATTAGGAAATAGGCATTGCTTGCCGCGACAGGTTCCTCTTTCTGCTTGCTGCTCACAGGCAGGTTGGCGAAAATTAGCTGTAGGACCCCCGACATCATGGATATACCCCTTAAAATCAGGTAGCTGCACGATTTGACCAGCTTCGCGCACTATTGATTCCTGGCTACGACTTTGGATCATTCTCCCCTGATGGGCATATAAAGCACAAAAAGAACAACTCCCATAACAACCCCGATGACTAACAATACTAAACTTAATCTCCTGGATAGCTGGAACACCGCCAGCAGCACTATACGAAGGATGATACGTACGCTGATAAGGTAAATCATATATTTCATCCATATCTGCAGTGGAAAGCGGCATAGCAGGTGGGTTCTGCACTACATAGTTTTCCCCATGCCCCTGCACTATCGTTTTTCCTCGAATAGCATCCTGCTCTAAGTATTGGGTTTTAAAAGCTTCCGCAAACTGCACCTTATTTGCAGTAACATCTTGATAACTCGGTGTTTTGATATAGTCCCACAAATGGTCTAGTGATTCTGTAGGATAACACGTTCCTGGTATATCCCTGATATTTTCAATAGGTATGCCGGCAGATAATTGCGCGGCTAACTCTTTAATCTGGCTTTCGCCCATACCATAAATCAACAAATCCGCTCTACTATCAATCAGAATTGATCGTCGCACGCTATCTGACCAATAATCATAATGAGCAAATCTTCTTAAACTAGCTTCGATTCCACCAATAATAAGCGGCGTATGCTTCCAAATTTCCTTTATTCTATTGCAATAAACAATTGTCGCCCGCTCCGGTCTTAATCCAGCCTGCCCCCCGGGCGAATAGTTATCTGTACTGCGGTATTTTTTAGCTGCCGTGTATTTATTAAGCATAGAATCAAGGTTGCCAGCTGAGACTAATATTCCTAACCGCGGCTTACCTAAGCGTTTAAAATCAGCCGTCGAACGCCAATCAGGCTGAGCAATTATCCCAACTTTATACCCGTACTTTTCCAGCAACCTGCCAATAATTGCAGGACCAAAGCTGGGATGGTCAACATAAGCATCTCCGCTTATAAAAAGAAAGTCCAACTGCTCCCAGCCTCGTTTAGCCATATCCTCCTTGGTCATTGGTAAAAAGTTTGTCATGTTGCTAGATTTACCTCATTCCTACTGTGTAATTCCTGTCAGTGTAAATGTTTTGACCACGACTTCACCATTACCACCAATTTTACCCACTGGGCTGCCGTTATACATTAAATCCACAACCCCGGCATTGCCAAATTTGATTGACAGTTTATTCGCGGCTTCCCAAGTTATCGATTGACCATTTTTAGGAGTACCTTCATATATCTCTTTACCGTCTGCTATTATTTGTGTCCAACACGGAGCACTATATTTAGCAGTTACAATCACTTTGCTTGCCGAATTTGCGGGAGCTGCCGATTGAGCCGTTGGAGTCGGCTGAGAACCCTGCTGCCCCTTGGCCTGTTGTTGCTGGTCTGCAGAAGGTGGCGCTACCGGGGCAGGTTGGTGGCTACTTGATGTCCACCAAGTTACGCCAGCTACTATGACAGCTGCCAAGGCTGCTACCGTGAGCCATTTCGTCAAGCCACGGTTCTTGGCACCGGCGTTTCCATCACTTGGAGATGGTTTTACTGGTTCTACAACTTGCTGTTGCTGCGCCTCGGTAAGTGCATTATCATTTGTCTGTTCTTTATTTTTGCGATATAACTCCATTATTGCTTGAGGATCAAGCCCCAAAAAGGCAGCATAGTTGCGGATAAACCCTCTTAAATACACTTCACCGGGGATAATATCATAGTTACCCTCTTCAATAGCGTTAAGATACAGCGCCCTAATACTTATAGCACTTTCAACATCTTTAATTGATAAGGCTTTTTTTAAACGTTCAGCGCGCAAAGATTCCCCTACTGTTTGCAAAACAACTACCTCCTCAACTGTTGTAAGTATTGGATTATCATTTCTATCGCTTGCTCCATATTATCAGCATTTATCGCTGCATCATAGTCGTCTGTACTACTAACTTTCTCATAACCGTACATTGGATCATAATATTCTACAAGCAAGGTCTTAACAACCGCTCGAATTTGCCCTGCATTAAATTCATTTATCAACTTATCGGTTTTTGCATTGCCTAGTCGGCGGCGTAATGACGTAATACTACCGACTATTGCATCTTTGTTATCATGGTAAACATCGATATATTCTGCTATCAATCGATCTGCCCTTATTTCAAGACTAGCAGATACCAGTAGCTTTTTGCCCTGCTGCATAGCGCTAAATAGACATTCAGGTAGATATACATTACCAATACGTTTGCTTTCACATTCAACTATTATATACGGCTGCTTATTTAGCGCATCAAGCTCTTTTAGTAAATTCGCATCAAAATTTTGCGCTGTTGCTGACCTGCCTAGACCTATTTGTCCAAAAACTGATCCACGATGATTCGCTAAACGCTCCAGGTCAATTACCGGGATATTGCGTTTAGCTAATTGCTTTAAAAGCAATGTTTTTCCTGTTCCTGTCGAACCACAAAGAACTATTATTGTCGGTTTTACTTCAAATTGTTTCAACCTGTCCAAAACATATTGACGGTACGCTTTATATCCGCCCACCAGCTGTACAGCTGGAACTCCCATCATTTCCAGCACGCTTACGATTGATTTAGAACGCATTCCCCCTCGCCAGCAATATACAATAACGTTTCGTTCTTTTTGGCTAAGCTGGCGAATTTGCTCAATGATATTCGGCAATTTTGCCGAAACAAAAGATAGCCCAAGATTTTTAGCATCTTCAACACTAACTTGTCTATAGATAGTTCCAACTTCAGCCCGTTCATCATCATTAAATATTGGAATGTTTACGGCACCAGGAATATGCCCGCCTGCATATTCTGCAGGTGAACGCACATCTATAATAACCGTTTCTAATTTCACAGCTTCTGTTACATTAATTATATTGTCCAATATGAATCACCACTACTATTCTGCCCTGTCATAAAATGCTATAAGCATAAAAGCGATTTAATTTTTGAAATATCGAGAATAAACTTGTTCTGATGTCATAATTATTTCTCGTGCTTTACTTCCAATATTAGGACCAACGATTTGCATTTCTTCCATAGTATCAATCAGCCTTGCCGCCCGCGTATATCCAATACGAAATTTGCGTTGCAGCATTGACACAGAGGCTTGACCTGTTTCAAGTACCATGCGCACGGCATCTTCTAAAAGTTCATCCTCAAAATGAGTTGGATCTTCTTTACTGGCGTTTCCAGTTTCAACAGTAGTTATACCATCATTATATTCAGGTACAGCTTGTTCTTTGATATAGACTACTAAATCTTCGACCTCATTGTCAGCAATAAAAGCCCCCTGGACCCTAATAGGTTTAGAAGCTCCTACAGGATAAAATAGCATATCACCCTTTCCTAACAGCTTTTCAGCCCCCGCCATATCTAAAACAGTTCGTGAATCAACCTGTGATGAAACAGCAAAGGAAATACGCGAAGGCACATTCGCCTTGATCGTTCCTGTGATAACATCAACAGAAGGACGCTGTGTGGCAAGAACTAAGTGTAATCCTGCGGCCCTTGCTTTTTGCGCCAGTCGACAAATAGCATCCTCAACATCAACAGGCGCTACCATCATTAAATCAGCAAGTTCATCAATAATAATCAAAATTAATGGAAGTCGCCCATCAGTATTAAGTTCATTATAACGGGTGATATCCCGCACCCCCGCAGTAGCAAAAACTTCATAGCGGCGTTCCATCTCCTGAACCGCCCAGTTTAAGGCTGAGGCTGCTTTCTTGGCATCAGTTACTACAGGAGTTAACAAATGTGGTATACCATTATAACTTGATAATTCCACCATCTTGGGATCAATAAGCACCAATTTAACTTCGTCTGGGCGTGCTTTAAATAATATACTTGTGATAAACGTATTAATGCAAACGCTTTTTCCTGACCCAGTTGCACCAGCAACTAATAAATGCGGCATCTTCGCTAGGTCTGCAACAATTGGCTGCCCGGCAATGTCTTTGCCTAGAGCCACGCTCAGACAAGAAGAAGTACGCTGAAACTCGTCAGTTTCCAAAACATCCCGCAGGGCAACACCAGATAATTCTTTATTGGGAACTTCAATACCTATGGCCGCTTTACCAGGAATAGGAGCCTCAATCCGCACTCCTGAGGATGCCAATTTTAAAGATAAGTCGTCTGCTAGGTTAACTATTTTACTTACTTTTACACCCGGAGCTGGCTCTAGCTCGTAACGAGTAACTGTCGGTCCCTGGCAAGTATTAATAACTCTGGCACTAACCCCAAAGCTATCAAGCGTCTGTTCAAGTATCCGTGCATTGTCGGCAACTTCTTTGGGTACTTTGGTTATACGTGGACGATTAGGTTTTTTCAATAACGACATGGGCGGTAATCTATAATCGGTATTACTATCAGTAATTACCTCGTTAGCTACTGCAAAGACCGGAGTCTGCAGCTGCTGCACAACTGACTCACCATTATCAGTAGGAGTACTGCTTTCTTTTTTGGGCTTCTGTCTAGTAAATTCAGGCTTAGCATCCCGTTGTTGGTCATAAAATGCTGGTTGACTTTTTGTGTCTTCTTGCTCTGAAAAAAGTGTTTCTGCTGACGCAGCAATAGCTTCCCTTGCGGAAGACATACTCTCCACGGCCTTGTTTTGGGCATGGACTAGCGTTTCTGCCAACGACCACGTTGTAGTCATCAGTACTGCGCAAAGCAGCAATGCGGAGAGTACAATAATTGAACCATGTACCCCTAGTAGTTTACGCAATGAAAAAAGCGTCATCCCGCCAGTTAATCCCCCGCCTGCCACCAAACTTTCAGGCAGAATTTCCTGTCCAACCGGAATTCTAATATGATGATAAATTGCTAAAACTACAAAATATAAAAGTAGAACCCCCCAGAACTTAACTGAATAAACAATGGAGCTTTTTGCCACAATGTACTTCAGACCAACTACAAAGAAAACCAAAGGTACAGCTACAGCACCAATTCCAAAAGTATATTTGAGTATCTTGGCTATAAATGACCCGAACGGACCAGCATTTAAACCCATCAGGCTGATTAACGCTAAAATTCCCCCTGTAACCAGGGTAATGCCAACCAATTCGTGCCGCAATTCAGGAGTTAAATGGGTCAACCATTTAGGCAAAACATACCACCTCTAACATTATCATGTTCTACGCAATAATAAAAATCCCTTTATTTTATTCACTTGTTCCTATAAAAGAAAAGCGCTCTCATGGTTATGAGAGCGCTTCAGCAACCGGTTTACACGTAATAACCGTTCCTGGTTGCAATTCACTGCGGAGATAATCAGACGGAACTGTTGTAAGCAATCGGACAACACGAAATTGATTTTGTGATATTTTTTCCGCCATAACCGTTTGGCCTGAGTATTCAAGCTCTTCATACGCTGGCATTGGCTGGTTTTGTCCTGCAAATATAATTTCTTCTGGCACAATTGTCCATAGAATCATTACTGTTTCAGCCCCTTCCCCTCTTTATGAGCTTTGTGGGCAGTAATCAGTTCCTGTAATTTATCTATGGCCTGCGATACACCACCTATCTCGTCAATTAATCCATATTTTACCGCATCGCTGCCACCTACGGAAGTACCAATATCCCTAGACAATTCGCCAGTTTTGAAGAGTAGTTCCTTCCATTTCTTTTCACTGATATTTGAATGTCCTACTACAAATTTGTTGACTCGGTCTTGCATTTTTTCAAGATAATCAAATGAACTAGGTGCCCCAATTACTAAGCCAGTAAGCCGGATAGGGTGAATCGTCATGGTTGCGCTTTCAACAATAAAGGAACATGTTGCCGAAACAGCAATTGGTGCACCGATACTATGACCGCCGCCCAATACTATCGAAACAGTCGGTTTAGACATACTAGCAATCATTTCAGCAATGGCTAATCCGGCTTCGACATCGCCACCTACTGTATTGAGTATTAGTAACAAACCATCAATCTCATTCGACTGTTCAATGGCCACAATTTGCGGCATCACATGTTCATACTTTGTTGTTTTATTTTGGGGTGGTAGCACCATATGGCCTTCGATTTGACCAATTATTGTCATAACATGAATATTGCTTTTCGCTGTCGGCACTTCAGTAGCACCTAATTCCTCAATGGTTTCAGCCGGGCCCGCCTTTTGGGCCTTTTTGCTTCTTTTCGAAGTCTCAGGCAAAGATGGATGTATTGGGGGCTCTTCAGGATTAATACCGGGAGGAGCAATTACCGGATTATCATTAACTATCATATGAATATCCCTCCAGCTAATTAGCTTTCTACAAAACTTTTAAGAAATACTTCCTACATAGTATTGGCAATGACAGCGATTTCATACTGGCAACTTAACAAAACAAAAGCCTTGGCTTACCAAACTGTTTTTTTCAGCAGGTAGGCGCAAGGCTTCCTCATTAGACTTCCATAATAATTGGTAATATCATTGGACGGCGTCGCGTACGCTCATATAAATAT
>Ga0316604_10000838_pt1 | contig 32197 bp, 29 predicted proteins | sample OWC_soil_day20_C_FD_207650 | JGI IMG/M metagenome (GOLD analysis project Ga0316604, IMG submission 207650) | Wetland soil microbial communities from Old Woman Creek delta, Ohio, United States - OWC_soil_day20_CT | ecosystem: Environmental > Terrestrial > Soil > Wetlands | place: USA: Ohio... | reverse complement strand
TTCCGCGCACAGCGCCCGGTAGGCGTCCATCCCCGAAACCGCCGCGTTCTTGACCATTTCGTCAGACGGATAAATTAGCTGCACGGACTCATTCGACATATTCTTCTCCTCTGCGGTACTTCGCAATTTATGTTGAAACAACCGATCGGATCTCGGGCCAACCCCGGGACTATTTAAAGCCGCGCAAGCTGGGGAACATCAAACTCCCCGCGCCAGCGTTGATGCGGCATTAAACGTTGATAATCTTACAAAGGCCTTACGAAATCACGCTGCGGCGCAGCAATTCAGTAACATTTCATGCCAATGACCACCTACCCGCGACGCGGCAACTTGGCGTGGTAAACTCTCGGTCCCCCAAACACCACACACAGAAGATGCGCTCGCCAGTCAAACATCTCGAATCGTTCATCTTCGCCAGTCGCTGGATCCAGGCCCCGCTCTACCTCGGCCTGATCGTCGCCCAGGTTGTCTATTGCTGGCTGTTCATGGTCGAACTGAGCCATCTGGTCCATAGCGCCTTCGATGCGGCTCACCTCAGCGAAACCGACGTGATGCTGGTCGTCCTTGGCCTGATCGACGTCGTGATGATCGCCAATCTGCTGGTCATGGTTATCGTCGGCGGTTACGAGACATTCGTTTCCCGCCTCGACCTCGATGACCATCCGGATCAGCCGGAATGGCTTTCCCACGTCAATGCCGGCGTGCTCAAGATCAAACTTTCGACGGCCATCATCGGCATCTCGTCAATCCATCTGCTGAAGAGCTTCATCAATGCCGCCAACCTGTCCGAGCACACGCTGATGTGGCAGGTCATCATTCACGTCGTATTCCTTTTCTCCGCCCTGGCCATGGCGCTTGTCGACAAGACCATGACCCAGACCCTCGCCCTTCAACACCAGAAATCCCACTGACCCGGAGTTGTGCATGACCGCCATCAAACAGGAAGACCTGATCCAGTCCGTCGCCGATGCCTTCCAGTACATCAGCTACTATCACCCGCTCGATTACATCAAGGCACTGGGTGAAGCCTATGATCGCGAGGAGTCTCCCGCCGCCAAGGATGCCATCGCCCAGATCCTGACCAACTCCCGGATGTCCGCCGAGGGCCACCGCCCGATCTGCCAGGACACTGGTATCGGCATGGTCTTCATCAAGGTCGGCATGCAGGTTACCTGGCCGGATGCGACGATGAGCATCCAGCAGATGATCGACGAAGGCGTGCGTCGCGCCTACGGCAACCCGGACAATCCGCTGCGCGCCTCGGTGCTGGCCGACCCGGCCGGTGCCCGCAAGAACACCAAGGACAACACCCCGGCCGTCGTGCATTTCGAGATCGTCCCCGGCCACCATGTTGAAGTCATCTGCGCCGCCAAGGGCGGTGGCTCGGAAGCCAAGTCCAAGTTCGCCATGCTCAACCCGTCCGACGACCTCGTAGACTGGGTACTCAAGAAGATCCCGGAAATGGGCGCCGGCTGGTGTCCGCCCGGCATCATCGGCATCGGCATCGGCGGCACGCCGGAAAAGGCCATGCTGCTGGCCAAGGAATCGATCATGGCCCCGGTCGACATCCATGAACTGAAGGCCAAGGCTGCCACCGGCGCCAAGCTGACCCGTCCGGAAGAATTGCGCCTCGAACTGATGGAAAAGATCAACGCGCTGGGCGTTGGCGCCCAAGGCCTCGGCGGCCTGACCACCGTGCTCGACGTCAAGGTGCTGGATTACCCCTGCCACGCCGCGAACCTGCCGGTCGCACTGGTGCCGAACTGCGCCGCAACGCGCCATTGCCACTTCCATCTGGATGGCTCCGGCCCGGCCAAGCTGGAAGTGCCGAAGCTGGAAGACTGGCCGGCCGTTACCTGGACGCCGGATCTCAAGTCGGCCACTCAGGTCAATCTGAACACCCTGACCAAGGAAGAAGTCGCTTCCTGGAAACCGGGCCAGAAACTGCTGCTCAACGGCAAGATGCTGACCGGCCGCGATGCCGCCCACAAGCGCATCCAGGACATGCTGGCCAAGGGCGAGAAGCTGCCGGTAGATTTCACCAACCGCGTCATCTACTACGTCGGCCCGGTCGATCCGGTGCGTGACGAAGTCGTCGGCCCGGCCGGCCCGACCACCGGCACCCGCATGGACAAGTTCACCCGCATGATGCTGGAACAGACCGGCCTGATCTCGATGATCGGCAAGTCCGAACGCGGTCCGGTCGCCATCGAGGCGATCAAGGACAACAAGTCGGCCTACCTGATGGCTGTCGGCGGCGCTGCCTACCTGGTTGCCAAGGCGATCAAGTCGGCCAAGGTCGTCGGCTTTGCCGATCTGGGCATGGAAGCCATCTACGAGTTCGATGTCGAGAACATGCCGGTCACAGTGGCCGTCGATTCATCAGGCATCAGCGTGCACGAAACCGGCCCGAAGGAATGGCAGGTCAAGATCGGCAAGATTCCGCTCAAGGCCTGATTCCCACCTTGCCCCAAACAAAAGCCCGGCTTCGGCCGGGTTTCTTTTTGGGGAGCGCCGCTGGATCGCCTCAGGCCAACCAAGAGCGGATGGCCAATATGCAAAATGAGTTATCATTGTTTTCCCCTGAGATAAAGGAAATCTGATGCAAGCCGACCAAGCGCAACCATCAGGAATAATTCTTTTCGCAGATCGGCTAATGCGCTACCTCGGCAAATTGGAATTCATTGCTGTATTTCTGCCAGTTATTCTCCTTGTAGCCGATTGTGTCTTATTAAAACGCACCGGGATTGCAACGCTTCCGTACGGACTTTTTGACACTAAGGGATATTTGCTCGCAGCGCTGGTTGTGATTTGTGTTTTAGCTTTGATTATGGCCGAGATAAAACCATCGGTTATGGGCAATGATTTTTCAGTCACGGTTAACGTCGGCTTAGGGAATATCTCTTTACCGTCAAATACAACCGACAAGCTCATTGAAAGTTATTTCAAGAAGCGCAAGTCAGGCGAAAAGACATGCTTGGTTCTTGTATTTGTTGGGCTCGAGATGGTTGCGATGTTCTTGTATGGAACACTAGTGGCACTCACCATCTATAAATACTATCTTCAAAGCACCATGTTCGGATAACCGAAAACATCCACAAGAGTACTAACCAGACCCCCCCATGTTCCGAAAATTCCGAATCCTGATCCTGCTACTTATCCTCGCTACCGTTGGTCTCAGCGCATGGCGTTCAAACTCCCGACTGACCGCTTGGGAGCACACGATCCATGTCGCAATCTACCCGATTGCTGCCGACGACTCACCAGCCACTGCCAGCTACGTCAGCAGTCTGAGCAAGGACAGTTTCGAGGACATCGCACAATGGATGCAGGCACAAACCGACACGCTGGGTCTTGCCGTACTACAACCGGTCTCCCTGAACGTCGCGCCACCAGTCTTCGATAAGCCGCCACAGGCCCCGCGCCAGGCGAGTGCCGTTGATGCCATCCTGTGGAGCCTGAAATTTCGCTGGTGGGCTTCGCAACATGACAAAATCTCCGGGCCGAAGCCGCATATCCGGCTATTCGTGCTGTTTCACGATCCTGAACGAAACGGCGTCGTCCCGCACTCGACCGGCCTGAGCAAAGGGCAGATCGGCATCATCCACGCTTTTGCCAGCCGCCAGCAGCGCCGACAGAATAACGTGGTGCTTGCCCATGAATTGCTGCACACCTTTGGCGCTACGGACAAATACGACCTGGCCACGCTACAGCCAATCTACCCGCAGGGCTATGCTGAGCCCCAACGCAACCCGCGCTTGCCACAAACCCAGGCCGAGATCATGGGTGGCCGCACGCCGATCGATGCGCAGACTTCCGAAATCCCCGCCAGCCTTGCCGACACCCTGATCGGCCCGGAGACGGCCAGGGAAATCGGCATGCTGAGACCAAGCGGCAAAAACGGCCCGATCTAAACTGGCCGAGCAGTGCTTCAGCGCTCCGTCTTGCCCACCACGCCCCACAGCGCCCGGAATTTGCCAAACAACGTCAGTCTTTCATCCGACAGCGCCTCAAGGAAATCAGAGAGGCGCTTGGATTTGGCGACAGCAAACAGCACCAGAGCGATGAATACGGACGTCGCCACCAAGCCGTGCAGCGCCCGCTGCATCACCGAGCCCTCACCGAACGGAATAATGTTCATGCCGAAATAGCCGGTCGTTACGGTAGCGATCAGGCCGAGAATGGTGATCACGGTCAGGCGGACGACGGTGTTTGACTGCCGGCGCTGCGAATCACTGTCGAGGTAGTGACTCATTTCGCGGATTTCGTTGCGAACATCGTCATACATGGCATCGTTGTGCAGATGATTCGAACATATTCGATACATTGCCTGCACATGTGGCCGCTCGGACAACTCATGGAACCAATAGCGGTGCGTAAAGCGCAGGAAAGTCTCGAAATTGGAGCGGATTCGGCGCTTGAAGCGACGCACCGAAGTGTCGTTGCGAATATCAAGGTCATTGACTGCGTCGGCCAGCACCTCGGAGAAAACCAGCAACGCGGCACGATGCAGATGGGCAATCAGGAAGACCAGAAAATACTGATGCCTAAATTGGGCCAGCACGCCACGTTCGCCGTCCATGAAGAAGGGAAATGCGGCGTCACCAACCACCGTAAAAGCATTGCCGGTGCACATGAAGCGGGTGTTCGGCCCGGCATCACTGTCGGTCCAGAAGCGATCATGACAAAAACGCTTTTCGAACTCGATGACCATCGGCTCGTTGATCGGCAAGTTCTCGTTCGGGTGCAGCATGGTCGACAACCCGAGTCGCACCCAGTCCTCACGGCTCAAGGCCCGTGGTTGATCAACAGCAAGAAAGGCCATGACTGGCATGCGTTGGTATTCGATCAGGCGGTAGCGCAAATCTCCGGCCTCATCGGAATGCGCCAGCACCATCGGGCGCAACAGGCTGGCCCAATGCTCTGAAATGCAGGGGCTACGGTGCTCGCAGACGTAACCCAGGTATTTTTCGCGCTTTTCGGCATCTGAACGGGCGATGACCTGACCATCAAGGCCGATCCATTCAGCCAGATAGACATTGTGCAAACCTTCGCCGCCCTCCTCCCAACCCGATGGGTAGGCACGCCCGAAACGGAACAGGAGGTCACGCACAGTTGCCAGCGGTAGATCGTTTCCACGAACCTCCAGATTGAGTTGCACTACGTCGAGGTCATGGAAGAAATAGAGGTCTAGATGGACAATGTGCAACTCGATTGGAGCATCGCCCTTGCGCAGGGTCAGACGCAATCGGGAAATATCCTTACGCCGGAAGACGTGCATCGGCGAATTGCCCGGCGGGTCGTGCGGCGCGGGATTGCGAGAGCGCCCTTCACCATAGAGAAAGCGCTGGACATAGGGCAGGAAGGAGACGAATTCCCGGTAATGACGCTCCTTGAACTGGCTGGCATCAGCCGTGAATTCGTCATCTATCCTTTGCCACGGGTGAGTCTTCGAGCGTGACTCGAAAATCTCCCAATGCCGTCCGTCACCACCATCGACCGCCAGCGGTTCAAGCTGCAGTGGCCAGACCAAGCTGGCGTGAAACAGCCGGACATGACCGCAGTCTTGTCCGTCATGCATCGAAGTCATTCGAGATTCCCCGTTTTGCCATACTCATTTCGGTTTCGTCTTGTGCCCATCAAAAGCCCGGAAAAATTCACCGCCCTAGCATGTGGACCTCATGTCACCAGAATAGATAACCCAAATGGAAAAGCCGGCATTGTGCCGGCTTTTCTATATATTAAAAATGGCTCAGGTCACCATTCGTTCGGCCCGGGCCCTGTCCCACAGGCGCTTGTTCATTTCGTCGATCGGCAAGCCGAAACGAAAACTTCTTTCGAGCTCCTTGAGGAGAGGGATCAGTTGCAGACCAACATTCCCCAAGCAGGGCCGCAGTATGGCGGGATCAATCGTTGCCAGCAGCTCTCTCAATTGCGGCACGAAGGCTTCGCAACTACCCAGCCCCGAACCCTGATAATCGGTGCTGGCTGCCACCCGGTTGCCACCAGCACGCCTAGCAAGCTCAAGACGCTCATAAGCCAGTTGGAGCAAATCCTGTCCCGACAGCATCACCCCGTCATCAGGTACAACGGCGACCCCAACACTGACTGTCAGGTCAATACGCTTGCCGCGAACCGATATCTGCGCCGCGGCCATCGCCTTGCAGATCCGATTGGCAAAACCGGCACATATTGACGACGTCGTCGAGTGCGCGACGATGACAACCATGCCATTGGCGAGTTGCCCAATGCAGTCCTCCGGCCGAATTTTCCTGGCCAGCATGAAAGAGAATTTCTGTGCGGTTCTCGCTGCCAGTTCGGCACCATAGCGCGCAACCAACGCCTCATAACCATCCAGACTGAAGGCCAGAATTCCCACCCCGTGCCCTTCTATGGCATGCGGCAGGCGTTTCGCCAGGCATTCCTCAAGCTTCTCCTGGGCCAGAACAGCATCTTCGTTGCCGAAGACGTCGTCAGATACTTCAATATCCGCTTTTTCGCCCTCTTCAAGCCCGGCGAGCGCGCCGAGTTGCCCCATGATATCGCTGACACCAACGTCGGTTCGCACCCCGACATCATCGAGCACGTCATCGGGCGCCACCGAAGAATCGTGATGAAATACACCAGAAGCGTCGTCAGGAAAGACGCCTCGCACCTCTGTCGCATCGCCTCGAAACTCCTGAAGGGAAGCAATGACACCTTCCAGCGACAGGTTGCTGGCATCCTTGGAAATAAAGTCAGTTACGCCACAGTTTCGGGCATGGGTTCGATCCGCTTCCGAAAAGGAGCTGGACACCACCAGAAAAAACGGGACATTTTTCAAACGCGACAATTTGCTGGCTCGAATGCGTTCGATCAGACCGAGAGCATCAAGGCGGGTCAGGCTCAAGCCGGAAACAACGGCGACAATCGCGCTGTCGAGAACGAGCGTTTGCCACGCCGATTCTCCGCTCGCCTCTTCCCGAACTTCAAAATGCTCTGCCAGTTGCTTGGTCAGCGATGCACGAACTACTTTCGATGCATCGGCAACCAGAACCTTGCGTTTATTCGTCATGTCACGTCCGTTTTATCCAGCCGTTTCATACGGCTGAATGTCATAACTCGTCAGACTGAGAGTTTAAGCGAGGCACCGCCTAAGCAGTCAAGCAAAAGACAGGCAAATATTTGTTAATAATAGGAAAAACTTCAACCGTATCAATAAAAACCCGGATTCTCGCACTCTGGAAGACCATTGCCATACTGAAAGTGCTAAGGTACGCCCCCAAGAAAATTGCTCACTAACAACAAGGGGGAAGACAGAGCACATGCAGGGAAATGAGGAAATCGTTAAGAGGTTATTCCCTAGGTATCTGGCCCTGGCCCTCACATTGCTCCTCGTTATGGGCAATACGCTGCCGCCGACCAAATTCTTCTCTTCTCCGGAACACTACCTCCCGCTGCATACTGTTCTCGAATTCCTTGCCATGACCATTTCGGCAATGGTTTTCAGCCTCTCGTGGAACCTGAGAACGCAGCCACGGAGCAGCAATAACCTGCTGTTGGGAATTGGCCTGATGATTGTCTGCATGATCGACATGGCTCACACCCTGTCGTATGCCGGCATGCCAAAGCTGGTAACGCCCAGCTCACCGGAAAAGGCCATCAATTTCTGGCTGGCGGGACGCTTTGTTGCCGCGATATCGCTTCTCGCCTACGCGACCTTGCCCGAAAAAACATGGAATGCTCTGGTTTCTGCACTGGCCTTATTCGGCGGGCTTGTATTTGCAGCGCTGGTTTGGTGGATCGGTCTTTTTCATGCAGACACGCTGCCCCGCACATTTATTCCCGGAGAAGGCCTGACCGTATTCAAAATTTCCGCCGAATATAGTTTGAGCGCTTTTTACGCCATCGCAGCCCTGCTCCTGTATTTGCGCGGCCAGAAAACATGTCGCCCCGAGCTTTATTGGGTTGCCGCCGCATCCTGGACTCTCGGCCTTGCTGAGATGTTCTTTACGCTCTATGTGGACGTCACGGACCTCTTCAATCTGCTTGGACACATCTACAAGGCCTTTGCTTACTGGATGATTTATCGGGCACTCTTCGCGGAAGGTGTGCGTGCCCCCCAACATGCACTCAGCCGACAGGCGCAACGACTATCTGCCATTCTCGACGGCACAAACGTCGGTACGTGGGAATGGAATATACAGAACGGCAAAGTCATTATTAACGAGCGCTGGGCCAACATTATCGGCTATGACCTCGCTGAAATGCAGCCAGTGAATTTTCAGACATGGGTCGGGTTTGTCCACCCAGAGGATATTCAGACATCCCAATTTTTGCTTGAACAGCATTTTTCCGGAGAAATACCCTATTACGAATGTGTTGTCCGCATGCGGCACAAGGATGGTCACTGGGTTTGGGTACTCGACCGCGGCCGCATCGCAACCTGGGCAGCCGACGGCAAACCGCTCTGGATGTTTGGCACCCACCAGGACATCACGGCACAAAAAATGGCTGAGCAGGAATTGCTCGCTCATCGTGACCATCTGGAAGAACTGGTCAGTATCAGAACGCATGATCTTTCTATCGCCAAAGATGCCGCCGATGCCGCAAGTCGGGCAAAAAGCGCCTTCTTGTCCAACATGAGTCACGAGTTGCGGACCCCGCTACACGGCATTCTTGGCTTGGGTAATATCTTGAAGGGCAAGATCAATGACCAGCATAGCCGGTTACTGGTCGCCAAATTACTGACCACAGCGTCACACATGAATGATGTCGTCAATAACGTCCTCGACCTGGCACGAATTGAGGCGGGCCGCTTTGTAATCAAAAATGCTGAATTCTCGACCGCTACGCTAAAAGAAAAACTGGATTCGATCTGCGCCATCAACGCCCAAGCCAAAGGACTTGAATACAAAGCGAATTTTGATTTACCTCCCCGAGTTCACGGCGACTCAGTACAGATCCTTCAGGTACTGATCAACATTGTCGGCAACGCAATCAAATTTACAGAACATGGCAGCATCCACGTCTCCGCTTTTGTTCTCTCGGAAGAAAGCTCCCGCTTGCGGCTGTGTTTTGAAGTCCGCGATACCGGCATAGGTATTCCTCCAGAAAAACTGGAAAGCATATTTGAAGACTTCGAACAAGCTGATGGCGGCATCAATCGGAAATATGGAGGCTCGGGCCTGGGTCTCGCCATCACACGCCGACTTGTGCAAATGATGGAAGGAGAAACACAGGTTGAGAGCCAGCCAGGCATTGGCAGCCTCTTCCGCTTTGAAATCACTGTCGGAAAGGTCGCCAGCCATGATCCCGGCGGTGCCACGGAAGCCTCACCGGCTCCCCCAGTAAACCTCCTGGGTGCACACATACTGGTGGTTGATGACGAGCCACTAAACGGCATGATATTGACTGACATTCTCGCCGAGCATCATGTCAACGTATCGCTTGCAGAAAATGGCCAAAGTGCCATCGATCTGGCCAAGACGGAACATTTCGACCTGATCCTGATGGATATGCAAATGCCTGTCCTCAACGGACTGGCTGCGACTGAACAAATTCGCCAGCTGCCAGGGTATGAAACAACCCCCATCATTGCCCTGACGGCAAATGTTCAGCCAGAGCACAAGGCACAGGCCGAAGGAGCCGGGATGAACGATTTCCTGGGAAAACCATTCAATGGCGAGGTACTTCTGGCAAAAATCAGCTACTGGCTACAAGCAAGTAAATAGTCAGAAAATAGCGCACATCGCCCCATCTACTGCGCTCTTCAGTCGCGTGAAAGCCCCCAGGCAGTCTTGGCTTTCTGCAACGAGCCGGGCTGTTTCGGACGAAGTGTGTAATTTGCCACGGATACCCAAGCGACATTGCAGTACCGTACATGCAGGAGGTATTGATATGACAATTAGTGCAACCATTGTGCTGTTCAAGAACGAATTCATTGCATCATTGAGCGATGGGCACCGTATCGAGCAGTCCGATCTCCGCGAAATGGCCAATGCCTTACATCGGGCTGGCGTATTGGTCGGAGACATTCAGTTCGAATGGAACGGAAGCGCCGGACAACGCATGATCACTGCTGGCCAGCAAGTCGCTCTGCGTGCGGAACTACGCCGCTTGGCACGTAACACAGTAAATGGCTTAGCCATCGCGGCATAAGGTGATCTTGCCCGCCGCCGTTTGAGAACCACCTATTAGACGCCACGTATCCACTTGCTCAAGCCCAATAACCCTATTGTGAACGGGCTTGATTTTCAGTTTTAACTCAGCGATAGTTAGCACTCTTCTGAATTTCACACCCCAAAAATCCGCATGAACGCTCCCCGTACCGCCCACCGCTCCAACACTGCCCGCGCAGTGCTGCCGGTCGTCGTACGTGTAGTCGTCGTAAGCGTCGTTACGGACACGCCGTCGCGGATCGGGTAAACAGAAGCAGCACAGAACCCCAACCCCCGCCGGCGCAAACCGGCGGGGGTTTTGTTTTGGAGCCCCACCGGTTGAGCCACCAACCCAAAGGAAACCTCCATGACAGAAACTCTCACCGGCGCGCAGATCACCGTTCGCCTGCTCGAACGCCAAGGCATCCGTACCGTTGCCGGCATTCCCGGCGGCGCCATCCTGCCAATCTACGATGCCCTCGGCCAGTCAAGCGCCATCCACCATGTGCTGGCCCGCCACGAACAGGGGGCCGGCTTCATGGCCCAGGGCTTGGCCCGCTCTACCGGCCAGCCCGCTGTCTGCCTCGCCTCCTCTGGCCCAGGCGCGACCAACCTGCTGACGGCCATTGCCGATGCCAAGCTCGATTCGATCCCGTTGGTTGCCATCACTGGGCAAGTGCCGAAGGCGATGATTGGTACCGATGCTTTTCAGGAGGTCGACACTTACGGACTCTCCATTCCGATCACCAAACACAATTTTCTCGTCTCCTCCGCCGAGGAATTGCTGGCGGTGATTCCCCGCGCCTTCGAAATTGCCGCCTCGGGCCGCCCCGGTCCGGTGCTGGTCGACATCCCGAAAGATGTACAAACCCAGGCGATCGAAATTGGCGAATGGCCAGAGCCTGGTCGCGCCCAGCCAACCACTCCGACAGACCCGGCGTTGATCGCGCAGGCTGCAGCAATGATCAATGCTGCCGAGCGCCCGATTCTTTACCTCGGTGGTGGCGTTGTGCATTCCGGCGCAGCAACGACGGCAGTCGATCTCGCCGAAAAATCCAATTTACCTACCGTCATGACCTTGATGGCGCTCGGCACCATGCCGGTTGATCACCCGCTGTCGCTCGGCATGCTGGGCATGCACGCTGCTCGTTACACCAACCTCGCACTTGAAGAATGCGATCTGCTGATCGCCGTCGGCGCCCGCTTCGATGACCGTGCCACAGGCAAGGTGGCCGCCTTTTGTCCACAGGCGAAAATCATCCATATCGATATCGACCCTGCTGAACTGGACAAGATCAAGACTGCTCATCTCGGCATCGCTGCTGATGTCCAGGAAGCGCTCACGCAACTACTACCGGCCGTATCTGACAACGACCGACAAGTATGGGTGGATCGTAACAATACCTTGAAGGCAGAATTTCCTTTCGAGATGCCGGGACTCGACAACCCCCGCTCCCACTTCGGCTTGATTCGTACTGTCGCTGCCTGCCTGGACAATGAAGCCACTGTCACCACCGATGTTGGCCAGCACCAGATGTGGGTTGCCCAAGCCTACCCGCTGCGTCGGCCGCGCCAGTGGCTGACTTCTGGCGGGTTGGGCACCATGGGTTTTGGTGTACCTGCGGCCATCGGCGCCGCCCTGGCTGAACCGCATCGTACCGTGGTCTGCTTCACCGGCGACGGTTCGATCCTGATGAACATCCAGGAACTGGTCACCGCCGCCGAGGAAAACGTGAACGTGAAAATTGTGCTCATGGACAACGCGACGCTCGGTCTGGTGCACCAGCAGCAGACACTGTTCTACGGCGAAAGACTGTTCGCCTCGCAATTCAAATCCTCGCCGGACTTCATCAAGATCGCACAAGGTTTCGGTATAGCAGCGGTCGACCTCGATCTGGCCGCCAACCCTTGTGCAGCCCTTATGGAAGCCATCGCCCGCCCCGGCCCCTGCCTGATCCACGCCAGTATCGATGCCGAGCAGAAGGTCTACCCCATGGTGCCACCTGGTGCCGCCAACCGCGACATGATTGGAGCCTGACATGAACGCCATAACGAAAAATGAAAACGATGCCCTTGCCCGGGCAGTGCTGGAAATCAACGTCAATAACCACCCGGGCGTGATGTCACACGTCGTCGGCCTGTTTTCCCGGCGCGCCTACAACGTCGAGGGCATCCTCTGCCTGCCGGTCGGTGACGGTAGCCAGAGCCGCATCTGGCTAATGCTGATCGAAGACCATCGCCTGCCGCAGATGATCAAGCAGGTGGAAAAGCTCGAAGATGTGATCGCCATACGCCGGCACAACGCAGACCATGCCGTGTTCCAGGATCTGGAGAGCTTCTTCCGCCCCTGAAAATGACGATCAGGAAGCTGCCGGGTTTTCCCGGCACTTCCGCTTGTATTCACGGATCAGTTCCAGTTCGTCGTCACTGATCGACTCGAAGCGCAGACCGACAAGGCGCCGCTCACCCAAACGACGGATCCGCATCACGCTGACGTAAGCCTCAATTGTGCCGCCCAGATCCGGCGATTCGATCCGGCAGACGCCCACTTCGCCACTCGGTTTGGTTCCCAGAATGGCGGCATCGATCAGCACACCGACGCCAGACACCGATATATCCGCCGCCGGCAACTCAAGGTTATGCCCGCCAATACTCAGGCTGACGTGACCTTTCAAAAATACACGCGGGGCGCGGCGACGTTCTCTCACGACAAAATCTCCAGCGGACTATCGGGTCAATATTTTCCCACGCTCTGCTTCGTCACGCACAGGTAAAACGCAGATGACATCGTAAAACCAGGTTAAGGAATATCCGACATCTGCATCGGACAAAAAGCCTGAAGCCATTCGAGCCAAGCTTCTCTTGAGCTTTTGACCCAGATCAACATAGCTATTATCAAAGTAACGGAAAGTGACGCCTATTTTCCGTTAACACTGTTTCAGCACCGAGGCTATACAGACGTCTAGCTTCAATGGCGTGCCCAGACAGAGTTTTCACAACACGCAAAAAGTCAGAAACAAGGCACACGCGGACGCCAACCATAGCTTGATTCATGGAGAATAGAAATGCCGATTACCTGGGATAGCAGGCTGGATACAGGAATTGATGTCATCGACGCCCAACACAAACGAATCGTCGATTACATCAACGATCTCGAAATCGCCAAGATCAAGGGCGACAAGGTGCTGACGATGGAAGTGATCGAACAGTTGATCGACTACACACAGTCGCATTTTGGCTTTGAAGAATCGATGCTGGAGGAAGCCGGCTACAAATTTCTCAAGCCGCACAAGAAGGTGCACGAACTGTTCATCAAGCGAGTCACCGAATTCACGATGCGTGCCGCCAAAGGTGAAGACATTGCTGATGAATTGCACTCGATGCTGGCCAAATGGCTGCTCAACCACATCGCCAACGAAGACCGAGATTACTCCGAGACAGTCAAGAACATGGTCGGCTCCGAGGCAGCACACCACGAAGGCAATGTAGCCATGCCTGCTGCCCGTTCAGGTTTCATGGCCGGCTTGCTGGGACGCTTTTTCCGCTGATTCCCACGACAAATGGGAGGGCCATTGGAATCCCGCTGGCCTTCCCCTGACGCAAACTGGAAGCGCCGGCCATCCAGTCACGGCAAGGCAGATCAATTTCGTCAAGCCCGGCTGACGATATACTTCGGCCATTGCAATCCAATGCCGAATCATGACCAACAGCATCCGCTGGCATAGCGCCCATATCTATTCCGACATCCTCTACGAAACCAGCGAGGGGATTGCCAAGATCACCATCAACCGGCCGGAACGGCGCAATGCCTTCCGCCCGGAGACCGTCAGTGAATTGATCGATGCCTTTCACCGTGCCCATCACGACAACGCTATTGGCGCCATCATCCTGACCGGTGCCGGCAACGAAGCCTTCTGCTCTGGTGGTGATCAAAAGGTGCGCGGCGAAGAAGGCTATATTGACGAAGGTGGCACGCCGCACCTGAACGTCCTCGATCTGCAAATGCAGATTCGCCGCCTGCCCAAGCCTGTCGTCGCCATGGTCGCCGGCTACGCGATCGGTGGCGGCCATGTGCTGCACCTTGTTTGCGACCTTTCTATCGCTGCCGACAACGCCCGCTTCGGCCAGACCGGACCGCGCGTCGGCAGTTTCGATGCCGGCCTTGGCGCGGGGCTGATGGCACGCACCATTGGACTGAAACGAGCCAAAGAGGTCTGGCTGCTCTGCCGCCAGTACGATGCCACCACTGCACTCGACTGGGGCTTGGTCAATGCCGTCGTTCCCGTCGAAAAGCTGGAAGCCGAAACCGTGGCCTGGTGCCGCGATATGCTGCAACTGTCGCCGATGGCACTGCGCATGATCAAGGCCGGCTTCAACGCCGACACCGACGGCCTGGCTGGCATCCAAGAACTGGCCGGCAACGCCACCGGCCTCTTCTACATGAGCGAGGAAGGCCAGGAAGGCCGCAACGCCTGGCTCGAACGCCGGCCACCCGATTTCGGCAAGTACCGCAAGCGGCCGTGAACATCGCTGCAGCCGACTGGCAGCCCTACCGGCTCCCGTTAAATCGGCCTTGGCAAACCAGCCGGGGAACATTATTCGAGCGTTGCGGCCGCCTGCTTCGACTTCAGACAACAGACGGATTGACCGGCTGGGGTGATGCGGCCCCGCTACCTGAATTCGGCATCAGCGAAGCCGCGGCAACAGCCTTTGCCGACGAAACTGCGCACCTCGATCTGGCCGCCCAAAAAGCGGGGCTTCCTCTCCATGCCTGGCTGAGCGGGGAAGTGCCTATTCTTTCCATCAGGACGAACGCCAACTTGGGTGCGATTGACACCGTCGACCATGTCGCGCTCAAGAGTGCTGTCGACGCCGGTTTTTCCGTCGTGAAAATCAAGGTTGGCCGACAAGCACTGGCCGACGAGATTACCTACTTGCAGCAGCTCACCCGGGATCTGCCGCCAACACTGAGCTTTCGTCTGGATGCAAACCAGGCTTGGCAATTTGCCGATGCGCGAGCCTTCATCGAAGCCTGCGCCGTTCTGCCTATTGAAGGTTTGGAAGAACCGCTCAGCGATCCTGATCCGGTCTTGCTCGCCAAATTACAGTCGTTTGCAGCATTCCCGCTCGCCATCGACGAATCGATTAACCTCCTCGATACGCATTTTTTCCGGCACCCACCGGTACGCCGCATCATCATCAAACCAGCTCGCCATGGCGGCCTGCTGGCCAGCATTGAACTGGCCTTGCGCGCCCGTGCTTCGAGCATCGAAACCATAATTACCTCAAGCCTTGAAAGCAGCTGCGGTCTGCTCGCCTGCGCCCAACTAGCGGCGGCTGTGGCGCCAGATTCGATACACGGGCTGGCAACAGCAGACTGGTTTGCGCAAGATACGGGTATGGCTCCGACCATCATCGGCGGCCGCCTGCAGCTACCGGGCACTCCTGGCCTCGGTTTTCAACCCGTAACCCGATAAGGGCCATCACCTGCCCGACAGCGAAACTGATAGCGAGCAAAGCATCGCCGCATCATCACGATTGCCGCCCCTGCTGCCGAATGCCATGACAAACGCGGAGCAGCAACTATATCTCGCCAAAAACGTTAGCCAGCCCGATGCCCTGCAAGGCAATCGATTAGCTGCGAACCGTCAGCCAGCGCAGCAGCGTCGCGTAAAGGACATCCGGATTGACCGGTTTGGGAATGAAGTCGTTCATACCGGAAGCCATGCATCTCTCACGGTCTTCGGCAAAGGCATTGGCGGTCATGGCCAGAATGGGAACAGTCTGGCGTCCGGGCAGTTTGCGAATTGCCCTTGTTGCCTCCAGACCATCCATTTCAGGCATCTGCATATCCATCAGGATCACGTCGTAGTCATTCTCCACGACCAGCTGCACGGCCTGTAAGCCATCGGCTGCCAATTCGACCTCCAGGCCAACTTCTCGCAACAACTCTCCAGCTACCTCCTGATTGATCGGTTCATCTTCAACCAGCAACACACGTCGACCACGATGCTCACTCACAAGAACCTCCTCGGGGTCGCTCGCGAGAGTCGGCTTTGCCTGCCCAGTAGAGCGCCCTTTGCCAAGTCTCACGGTCAACCAGAAGGAACTGCCTTGCCCGGGGATACTACTCACGCCGACCTCCCCCCCCATCATCTGAGCAATGTGCTGGTTAATGGCCAAGCCTAGGCCTGTGCCGCCAAATTTACGCGTCGTAGAACTATCGGCCTGAGCGAAAGGAATGAACAAATGCGATTGCTGCTCGGCCGTCATGCCAATGCCGGTATCGCTGACTTCGAAGCGCAGCAGGTAATCCGTCGCTGTTTCTTCGACGACGCTGCCTTTCAGAGAAATGCTGCCTCGCTCGGTAAATTTGAGCGCGTTGCCTAGATAATTAACAAGCGCCTGTGAAAGCCGGGTCGGGTCGCCACGCAACGCCTGTGGAATAGAGGACACATCAGCATTCACCGTCAGCCCCTTGGCTGCAGCAGCCCCGGCAATGACCGCCAAGGCCGTATTCACCACCTCGGACAACGAAAAATTTTCCTGTTCCAGAACGAGTTTTCCGGCCTCAATCTTGGACAAATCGAGAATGTCGTTGATGATGACAAGCAGGTGTGTCCCGGAGCTGGCAATCTTGTCGAGCTGCTCAAGCTGCGCCGGACTTGCCCCGGCACGTCGCATCAGATGAACCATGCCGAGGATTCCATTCATCGGCGTTCGTATCTCGTGGCTCATGTTCGCCAGAAAAGCGCTCTTGGCCCGTGTTGCAGCCTCGGCCGAAGCTCTCGCCGTCGCCAGTTCAGTGGTGCGGCTCTCGACCAGCTCCTCAAGGTGATGGCGGTATTGCTCTAATTCCTTGCTACTCCGCTTGCGCTCGGTAATGTCTTGAATCGTGCCATGGAGGTCGATGATCGTCCCATCAGGCCTGCGTGTCGCCTCTCCGCGCACAGCCACCCAACAGCTAGTAGCGGGCGGTGACATTAGCTCGACATCGCATTCGTAGGGTTCGCCATCAACCAGGCATTTCTCGATCGTAGCTGAAAGCAGCCTCCAGCTTTCTGGCATAAAGTATTGACTAACCTCGGGATAACCAAGGGGCGGCAAACGCGGATCATGGCCATAGATACGATAGACCTCTTCGGACCATGAATGCTCGCCAGTTCCAATATTCCATGTCCAGTTACCAATACCGGCCTGGCGTTGAGCCAGTTTCAGGGCCGCTTCACTGGCCACCAATGCCGCCATTGCCCGCTTGAGCTCGGTGATTTCGCGCGAAATACCAAAGAGCCCGACAACACGCCCCTGGTGGTCAAAAACCGGCCCCTTGGTCACCAGGAAAACCATTTCCTTGCCATCCAGCGTTCTGAGGCACTCTTCGTGAGTTGTGTTTCGAGCTGCCAGCATGATCACACGATCACTGGTCATCAAATCACGGGCCGTTTCTTCCGGAAACAGGAAAGTATCATCCTGACCAATGATTTCTTCTTGCGCCTTGCCAACAAAGCCTGCTGTAGCGGCATTTGCCAAGAGGTAACGCCCTTGGGCATCCTTCAGGAAGACGGCATCCGATGTACCCGACACTATCGTGTCAAGGAGTTGGCGGTTGACCTCTGCCTTGCTCCGCGCCTTACGTAGCACTTCACTGAGCAAACTGATGGCGACACCGTTAATGACCAGGAAACTCCAATGAAAGAGATCGTAACTGGAGGCGATATAAAGGCCGCGCAGAGGAGCAATCGACAAGAAATTCACACCCAGCGCCGATAATGCCGTAGAGAAAAGCCCTGGCCCCAAGCCCCCCAGCAAGGCGCTGAGAATGATCGGCAACATGAACAAAATGAGCATTGGCCGTTCGTCGAATGGGAGCGGCAAACTTGCCCGCACCAGCAACATCAGCAGCGTAACCAGAATAGCGAAAATATAGACCGCCCAACGTGGCCATCGTCCCTGCATTGAACGATCAAGCAGTGATTTCAGTAAGCCTTCGCTAAGTGCAGCATTGTCTGTGGGCACTGCACGCATGGCGAGGTAAAACATCCCGGCTGTCGCAATGACAAAAAATATTCCCTTGGCTGTTGATAGCCAAACCATGGAATTGATGTCGGCAAATGCCGACATCAATTGGTCGGACAGGAATATCCACAGCAGGGAGAAAACTGTGTAACCAGCCGTCGCCAATAGAATAAAGCGATCACGCGAACTGACGCTCATTGCCGCCTGCTTAGCCTTCGTCGCCTTGGCAAAAAATAACAAAACCCAAGCACCCAGCCACCTCCAGTGTATTGGATAACAAATGCTAAATAGTATTTCAGAAACTACAGTATCCTGTATCGATAAGTCGACTGTGGATTTCCTCTATAGCCAAATAACAATCTAGTACAAGTATGCAGATTCGACTGATCCATGGCCCGATACCGGATTTGATTCCGTCGCATAACCTCCCGAGGCAGTAAGCTCATTGGCACAAAAAACTGCCAGATCAAGCCTCCTGATTAACAGACGAGCCAAACCACAGCATCGGCGAATCCAGGCTCGAGAATTGGCATGGCATGGGAGAAAATAATAGCCGTTGATATCGTTCTGCCAACGGAGAGGCAGGCGCCCGCACATTCGCAAGCGTATGGCAGCCAGCCTTTAGCAATCTCGGCGATGGGGTCATCTACGACGCAGCAGAACTCAAGGCCCCTGCAATATCCGGGACACAAAGAGAACCCTGCTGACGATACAAACGTACGGGTAAGAGGCGCCGCCAGAATAACGCAACTGGATATAGTCGCCGGACGAAAAGGCAATGCCGGCCGGAGTCACACTCCAGCCAAACGGATTACTTCTCTTCCTTATCCGCCGGATTGAGCAAACCGGTGATGAACATGTTCCGCGTTTGGCTTTGCAGTTGATCCTGCATCGACTGGAACATTTTCTTGGACTGATCCATATAGGTAGTCATCATGCTCTGCATGGCTGGCTGCTGAAAATTCAGGAACTGGTTCCAGAAGTCCGCCTGCATGTGAGCGTTGTCGCCACCGTTGGGGCCACCCATGGTGCGCGACTGATCCTGCAATTTCTGCTGGAAATCAACAAAGGTCTTCATGTTGTTTTCCAGGTACTTGCCGAGCATACCCTGCATCGTGCTGCCGTAGAAACGGACAAAGCCAGAAAGCAGTTCGCTGGAGAACAGCGGGACACCGCCGGTTTCTTCTTCAAGAATGATCTGGAGCAGGATGCTGCGGGTCAGGTCATCACCAGTCTTGGCATCGATCACCTTGAACACTTCGAACTTGAGGACCAAGTCCTTCACATCACCCAAAGTGATGTACGCACTCGTCTTGGTATCGTAAAGACGACGGTTGGGGTATTTCTTGATCAGGCGTACCGGTTCCGACATGCGGCGATCCTCAATACAAAGTTTTAGTGCAGTGCAGCATTATAGCGTAAAAAAAAGGCGCCCGGAGGCGCCCTTCCCTGTTGCATTGCAAAACTTCAGCAATATTTCATACCGAATGTTGCAATGAGCTTCAGGTAGAGACAACAAGCTGCCGCTATCCACTGTTCTGCAACAATCCTGTAATTTCACTACCGAGTAAGCCCCTAGCCGGGCTACTCACTTGAGCCGTGCCAGGCGTACCGTACGGCAGCCTCACGCTGCCTGAGCACGCCTGATGCTGACCGCCGGCCAATACAGCTCAACCAGCCCGAGATTGTAGGCAAGCCGCCCCTTCAACCAGCTCTCCGCTGTCGTGCCGTCTAAACATACCCGGAGGCGCTGCGCCAAGTCGATACTGACACCAGCCTTAGCGTTCAGCGCACGACAACGTTGCCCTGTTGATGCCCAACTCTTCGGCCGCCTGCATAACCATCAAGCCAAGCCCCGGCAGAACACCTTCCCTCACGGTTTCGTCGGGGTGCGACAGGTTGTAGATGCGCCTCATGCGCGTCAAATCTCTTTAAAGAGCGAGCAGTCTCATTCGGCAATACCTACTCTGGGCACCTGTCTAAATTAAAACAAAACTCTAATGGAGAAATCCGTGCTGCAATTCACTCTCGCCAATCACCTGCTGCTCTCTATCGCCATCCTGTTAGCCCTATTCTTAGTCCCGGCTGTACTTATGCGTGACAGAGGTTTGAGGGAATCCCATGGGAATGAGCACCGAAAAGTCATCAGAATGGGATTGATCGTAGAGCGTGACCGAATTGGAGAATCCCAAGGGAAAATCTGCTCGAGGCGAAATGACACATTAGCACTGTCGAATAACCTTACAACAACCAGCTGATATGCAGAGATCAGTTTCTTGCTGATTATGCAATACATTGATTTCAATAAAAAACAACAGCCCTCCGATCATAATGGCCCGGAATTTGCGTCGGCTGACGCCACGACCTTCAAGTCGACAAGGCGCCAAGAAAATACTGCTTTGTGTCTTCACCCATAGGAGAACACCAATGCGCACCAAGCTAATACGAGCAGTAGTAGCAACATCCTTAGCATCATTGTGTGCCACCAATTCCTGGGCCACACCTGTATACGAAAGCGCAGACTTTGGCGGCGGTTTGTTTAGTGTTACCTCAAGTTTTGTAAGCAGGCTAACCGCCGCAGGCATTACAGGTTTCAGTTCCACTTCCTGCTTCAACTGCGCCAATCCAGCAGTTGTTTCTGGTCATTTCATCTTTGATAGCACCGTGCCGGTACCCAGTTCTGGAACCGCAAACGTATTTTCTATCGGTGCAATTCCAAACGTAACAAACAACAGCATTTTCGAATTCAATATTGGCAGTCTGTCTTTCCATTTTGGCGATGCAGGTACTCAAGGTGGCCCTGCAATTCAATACAAGAACGGTATCTTTAACGGGATATTTTTTGATGAAACATTCGACACCCCAAATGGGACACATTTAGAGCTAAGTGTCCAAGGCGGGAGCTTCTCATTGAGAAATCAGGCCTTCCAAAACCTTTTAACTGGCTTCATCACCGTTGGTGCAAACGGTATGACAAACATCCAGTCTTTTACTCCATCAGGTGATCCGCAGAATAATATTCCCGAACCAGCATCGCTTGCACTTCTTGGCTTGGGTTTAGCCGCTCTAGGCTTTAGTCGCCACAAGAAAGCCTAAACAACCAAGAATGGCAATAAAAAAGCCCTGATTTACAGGGCTTTTTCTTTGTTTTCATGCGCTTCACTGCAACGCATGGACAACCATCTTACTGGTAGTACAGACCGCCATTGATATTCATCGTGGCGCCGGTCATGAAGGCGGCCAGATCGGAAGCCAGGTAGGCGCAGGCGCCACCGATTTCTTCCGGCTTGGCCAGACGCTTCATCGGCACGGTGTCGATGATGGACTGCAGCACTTCCGGCTTGATTGCCATAACCATCTTGGTGGCAACGTAGCCCGGACAGATCGCGTTAACCGTCACGCCCTTGGCGGCCAGTTCGGCAGCCAAAGCCTTGGAGAAGCCGATAACACCAGCCTTGGCAGCGGAGTAGTTGGTCTGGCCAGCCTGACCCTTGACGCCGTTGACGGAGGAGATGTTGATGATGCGACCCCAGCCACGCTCAGCCATCTTGGCGGAGACTTGCTTGGTCATGTTGAACAGGGAAGTCAGATTGGTAGCGATAACGGCATCCCAACCATCCTTTTCCATCTTGGCGAACATGCGGTCACGGGTGATACCGGCATTGTTCACGAGGATGTCGACCTGGCCGCAAGCCGCTTCAGCTTCGGCAACCATTTTCTGGCAATCTTCCAGCGAAGACACGTCACCAGCGACACAGACGAAATCGTTGAAACCAGCAGCTGCCATTTCCTTCAGCCACTCATCCTTGTTGTCGAATTGCGGGTGGTAAGAGGCAACCACCTTATGGCCAGCCTTGGCCAGTTCCTGACAGATTGCGGTTCCAAGACCACCCATAGCGCCGGTAACGAGAGCAACACGTTGAGTCATAGTTATTCCTTCCTGTTGTTAATTTAAAGCGGGGTAAAAAATGACGCCGATCAGTACATGTGCTGACCGCCGTTGATGGAAATATTGGCTCCCGTCACAAACGCCGCTTCATCGGAAGCGAGGTAGGCGACAAGGCCGGCGATTTCTTCCGGCTTGCCCAGCCGATTGACCGGAATCTGCGGCAGAATTTTTGAATCGAGAATTTCCTGCGGAATGGCCGTCACCATCTTGGTACCGATATAGCCGGGAGAAATGGTGTTGACTGTCACGCCCTGCTTGGCGACCTCCAAAGCCAACGCCTTGGTGAAACCATGCATGCCGGCTTTGGCTGCCGAATAGTTGGTTTGGCCAAAAGCGCCCTTCTGGCCATTGACCGAAGAAACGTTGATGACGCGGCCCCACTTGCGTTCGATCATGCCATCCATGACCTGTTTGGTCATATTGAACACGGAGTCAAGGTTGGTATGAATGACCGCATCCCAATCACCCTTGGTCATTTTCTTGAAGGTCATGTCGCGGGTAATCCCGGCGTTATTGACCAGCACATCGACTGGACCGACTTCCCTGGTCACGGTCTCGACACATTCGCGAGCCGACTCGAAATCGGTCACGTCGCACGGGTAGGCCTTGAAGCCGTACCCCATGTTGTTCATTCCCTTCAGCCAGTCCTGTACCTTGGCATTACCCGGCGAATAAGTCGTCACGACCTTGAAGCCCAGCGCAGCCAGCTTGATACAGACGGCCTCACCGAGACCGCCCATCCCTCCTGTAACCAGTGCAACTCGCGACATTTTTTGTCTCCGTGAGAAGTTCTTATACCGCGCGTTCCTTGACGTATCTGCCTGGTGCCGGTTCGATCGGCTTATATTTGGCATTCCCCGGTTTACGCGGTGCCCGCTGTTCTCCTGACAACGGTTTCAGCCAGCCAGCCCAATCGGCCCACCAGCTCCCCTTCATCTCTTCTGCTGCGGCCAACCAGCCCTCAGCATCGGCTTTCACATCTTCGTTAATCCAGTAGCTGCGTTTGTTCTTGCTGACCGGATTGATCACGCCGGCAATGTGACCAGAAGCGCCCAACACGAAACGAATCTTGCCGCCGAGAATGCGTGTGCTCTGGTAGGCCGAGTGCCACGGTACGATATGATCTTCGCGCGTTGCCAGCAGGTAGACCGGCATATCGAGCTTGCCAAGGTCGACCTTCGTCCCGCACATGCCCAGTTTGCCCGGCACGCGCAGATTGTTTTCCAGATACATGTTGCGCATGTACCAGCAGGCGAACGGCCCCGGCAGGCTGGTCGAATCGGAATTCCAGTAGAGCAGATCGAAGGCTTTCGGCTTCTCGCCCTTGAGGTAATTGCCGGTCACGTAGTTCCAGACCAGGTCGTTGGCACGCAGGAAAGAGAAGGTGTTCTGCAGGTCGCGGGCCGGCAGCAGCCCGCCTTTGCCGATCGTACCTTCGCGGGCAGCAACACCCTGTTCGTCGATGAACAGGCCGATTTCACCGGTGTCGGAGAAATCGAGCAGCGTTGTCAGCAGCGTCAGCGAGGCGACGGGGTCTTCTCCACGCTCCTTGAGCACCGCCAGTGCTGATGTCAGGATAGTGCCGCCGACGCAAAAACCGAGCGCATTGACCTGCTTGACCTTGGTGATTTCCCGGGCCACACGCAGCGCGGCAATCGGGCCATTCTCCAGATAGTTATCCCAGCCGAGATGACCCTGCTCTTCTTTCGGGTTACGCCAGGAAACCAGGAAAACCGTATTGCCCTGCTCAACCATGAAACGAATCAGCGAATTATCCGGCTGCAAGTCCATGATGTAGAACTTGTTGATGCACGGGGGCACAACAAGCAGTGGCCGGGTACCAACCTTCTGGGTCAGCGGCGCGTACTGGATCAACTGCATCAACTCGTTTTCGTAGACAACGGCACCTTCAGTCGTTGCAATATTCTGACCGACCTCAAACACCGATTCGTCGGTCATCGAGATACGGCCCTTCTCGAAATCCTTGATCAGGTTATTGATACCGTCAGTGATGCTCTGGCCCTTCGTTTCCATGGCCAGCTTGATGAATTCCGGGTTGGTCGCAGCAAAATTGGACGGTGCCATCGCATCGGCGACCTGGCGAGCCAGGAAACGCATGCGTTCCTTGGCTTTCTCATCCTCAGCCGGGATCACTTCGACCATTTGCTTTAGATACTGGGTATTGAGCAGATAGGCCTGATGCAGGTAATCGTAAATCGGGCTTTCTTTCCACTCCGGTGCGGCGAAGCGGCGATCGCCGGGTTCCGGTGCAACCTTGAAGACAGGCTCCTGCCCCTGTTGCTTGCCCAACACAGACTGCCAGAGCGACATCTGTTGATCCATGAACTGCTTTTGCAGTGCCGTCATGGCCTGCGGATCAACCGCCGGGGAAGGAATCTTGGCGGCAGAATTGCCTGTCTTGCCGAGGTAATCCATGAACTGCTGCATCATGTTCTGGCCGGCCTGCATAAACTGCGTGGCAGAACCCATGAATGCTTCGTTATCGTTCGGTCCCTGCGCCATGAGAAGACTCGTATCTGTTGTTATCGGGGTTTGAGCTTTTGGATTCTCCATACCCGCTTCAGCGCTGTCAATGCATTTGCATGCATAATTAGGGCGCCCTTGAAGCGCCTGAATATGTACATTGTTACAATCGGCAGGCACTACACAACAAGGAAATCACCCACGAAAGGCCTGCCAGAAGTGCTCGCTGCATAAATTGCGACCCTCTTCATCTTCGGCACAATCTTTCTCTAGCGTAACAATCCGAGCCCATGGGACAAGTGGCGAAATAAAGCGATAGGCAAGTGCGAATTTGCCCGGGAAATAACTGATTCGCCCAGCCTCATCACCGCAAAGCTCGCCAAGTGCGGGCTTTAGCTTTTTGGGGCGACACGAAATACAATGCGCGCCATGCCCTTCGCCATCATCATCGTTATCGGCTGGCTTTACGTGACTGTTCTGGTCGCCGCCAATGAACCGACCATTACTTCCGGGATTATCTCGTTCTTGTTCTACGGCGCCCTCCCTTGCGGGATCATCCTGTATCTGAGCGGATCAAAGATTCGCAGGCAGCGCAAGCGTTACCGGGAAATGATGGCCGAAAGAAACAAAGAAAACGACGCTGACTGAACGGCCCCAGGCCCCGGCTGCAACGCCGGGGAGTTTGCGAGTCACTCGCCGACCAGCGCCTGGACGATGGCGATAGAGGCGATACCTGCCCCGATCAACAGTACCTGCAAGACTGATTCCTTGAGGGCGGTGCGTTTGTGCAACCCGGGAATCAGGTCAGCCACCGCAACGTAGATCATGCTGGCAGCCCCGAGCGCCAGAAGCGACGGAATCCATTCGGTCAGTTGGGCCAATGCAAAGTAGGCCAGCATGGCACCGACCAGCGTCGCCAGACTGGAGAGCAAATTAAAAGCCAGGGCTCTGATCCGGCTGTAGCCGGAATGGAGCAGGATCAGGTAATCGCCGACTTCCTGAGGAATTTCGTGGGCGATGATCGCCAGCGCCGTGACGATGCCAAGCTCTGTATTTTCGAGAAAGGCCGCGGCAATCAGGATGCCATCAACGAAATTGTGGAAGGTATCGCCCACCAGGATGAGCAGGCCGGACCGCCCATGGTCATGGGCTGGCGCATGAGCATCGTGCGCCTCGCAGTGGTCGTGATGACAATGCCGCCAGAGCACCAGCTTTTCCAGCACGAAAAACGCCAAAATCCCGAACAGGACAGTCGCCGCCGTCCGATGGGTATCGCCATGTTCCAGCGCATGCGGCAGTATTTCGAGAAACGCAGCCCCGAGCAGGGCTCCAATCGCATAGGAAATCAGCATGCTGATGCGATGCGTTCCCAGCGCAATGCTCAGCACCGCCGCAGCAATGACGCTCAATGCGCCGCCGGCCAGCGATACGACAATGATCCAGGAAAGAGTGCTCACGGAGTTCGGTTCGATGAAAAGCCGGGAATTATACGCCGTCGGTCGCCAGCCAGATCAGCGTGGCCATGCGCCCGGTGATGCCATCACGACGGTAGGAGAAGAAGCGCTCATGTTCGCTGACGGTACATGCCCCGCCGCCGTAGATGCGTTCGACGCCACTACGCCGCAAGCGGCGACGGGCCAAGGCGTAAATATCGGCCAGCCACTTGCCGGAAGCTGATGGCAGAAATGCACGATCAGCCTCGGGGTCGGCAGCCACGAAAGCAGCACGCACCTCAGCGCCGACTTCGAAACACTGCGGACCGATCGCCGGCCCGAGCCAGGCGAGCACTTCTTCGGGAGGCACCGCCATATTTTTGATCGTGGCTTCCAGTACGCCAGCCACCAATCCACGCCAGCCGGCGTGAGCGGCAGCGACCACCGTTCCGGCACGATCGCAGAAGAGTACCGGCAAGCAATCGGCAGTCATCACAGCACACACGGTATCGGTGCGCCGAGTAAATGCCGCATCAGCCTCCATCGATCTCGGCGAGTTTCCGACGTCGATTGCAGCGATACCGTGCACCTGTTTCATCCACAGTGGCTCGCTTGGCAGATACTTGCGCAAACTTGCCCGGTTAGCCAAAACGCGAGCCTGGTCGTCCCCGACGTGGTCTCCCAGATTGAAGCTACTCCATGGCGCCGGGCTGCAACCACCAGTACGCAGCGTTTGCAAGGCGCGAACCCGAACTGGTGCCGGCCAGTCCGGAGTAAGCAGATCAGCCATAACGCAGGTGATCGAGCAAGTTACGCATATCCTCCGGCATCGGCACTTCCCACTGCATTTTCAGACCGGTAAGCGGGTGAACCAGGCCAAGGCGGGTGGCGTGCAGCGCCTGCCGTGGAAATTCCGGCAACTTCGGGTTGTGCTTGCCATAGACCTGATCACCAACCAGCGGGTGATGGATCGCCGCCATGTGCACGCGGATCTGGTGAGTACGACCGGTTTCCAGCGAGCACTCGACAAAGGTCGTGTAGGTAAATGCCTCCAGAATGCGGATATTGGTAATCGCCGGCTTGCCACCCCGGTTTTCCGGCACGATGGCCATCTTGATGCGCTGCGACGGATGCCGTCCGATCGGCTCATTGACCGTACCTTCGTGCTTCATCGCGCCCGCAGCCAAGGCCAGATAAATCCGCCGCACCGTCCGCGCCTGCAGCTGGCGAACAAGGTCCGTCTGCGCCTCCAGGGTCTTGGCAACAACCAGCAGGCCACTGGTGTCCTTGTCCAGCCGGTGCACGATGCCCGCTCGCGGCACGACCTCGATACCTGGCACATGGTGAAGCAGCGCATTCATCAAGGTGCCGCTCCAATTGCCGCTACCCGGGTGGACCACCAGCCCGGCCGGTTTGTTGATGACGAGCAGCGTCTCGTCCTCAAAAACGACATCGAGTGGAATATCTTCAGGCAGCTCTGGCTGGTTGCGGACGTCTTCCGGCTCGCTGACCAGCAGCTTCTCTCCACCCATCATCTTGCGCTTGGGTTCGGTTTCCGGTTTGCCATCAACCTGCACACAGGCTTCGCGGACCCAACCCTGCAGACGGTTACGCGAATGTTGCGGCAGCAGTTCAGCCAGCACCTGGTCGAGACGGCGGCCATAAGAGGCATCAGGAACGGTCAGGCGGAGCGGTTCAGTTCGGCTATAATCGCCGGAATCTTCAATAGGATCATTCATGATGCGAAGTTTACCCGCATTCCAGACATTCCCCGCCTTCTTCCGCTTGTTGATGGCTGTTTTCGTTGTTGCATTCATTGCCGGTTGCGGCTCGACTTCCGAGAAGTTTGACGAAACAAGCGGCTGGTCAGCCGGCAAGCTCTATTCCGAATCCAAGGATGCTCAGGCCGACGGCAACTGGGAAAAGGCTGCCAAGTACTTGGAAAAGCTTGAAGCACGCTTCCCCTACGGTCGTTATGCACAACAGGCCCAACTCGAACTCGGCTATGTCTATTGGAAGGGCAACGAACCCGGCTCGGCGCTGGCCGCTTGTGACCGCTTCATCAAGTTGCACCCCAGTCATCCGACCGTTGATTATGTTTATTACCTGAAGGGCCTGATCAACTTCAACGAAGATCTCGGCCTGACCGCGTATATCAGCTCACAGGATCCAACCGAGCGGGACCCCAAGGCAGCACGGGAGGCCTTCGATGCCTTCAAGGAACTGGTCACCCGCTTCCCGGAAAGCAAATACGCACCCGATGCAAGCCTGCGCATGAACTATCTGGTCAATGCCCTGGCCTCTCTGGAAGTCCACGTTGCTCGCTATTACGTCAAACGCGGTGCCTATATTGCAGCTGCCAACCGCGCACAGTTTGCGGTCAAGACCTATCCACAGGCCCCGGCGATTGAGGAAGCCATGTACATTCTGGTTACCTCCTACGACAAAATGGGCATGAATGAGCTGCGCGATGACGCTCAGCGTGTGATGAAGAAAAACTTCCCGAACAGCCGCTATTACAATGATGGCCTTGAGCGCAAGACAGCCTGGTGGAAGCTCTGGTAAGTTTGACTGAACCAATTCCCAAATACCCGCTGCTGCGGGTATTTTTTTGCCCCTTCAACGCTTAGCTTAAATCAAGAGAGAGGCTATCCCCGCCGCCTGCGTGCCTTGCCCCACGCTCCGCGTGCCTGGCCAGCCCCCCTCCCCTACACAGGTCGTTTCAGGAGCCTTGCTTAATAGCCAGCACGGCCTGATTGCGCAGCGTCCGCAGCAACTGCAACTCTTTCTCCGGAATCGAAATCCCACCCGGCTCATCGCGGTCGGCATAGATCAGCGCTACCGGATTCCCTTTGATATTCAGCGGAAACAGGACGAATGAGTGGGCCGGGACGGCCTTTCGATACCAGTCGGGAATGCGGCCAGCAATCTTCGGATCGTTGATGTCACTGATCAGCAGATCAACCCCCTTCGATGTCGCTGCATGAAAGATGTCAGGTGTGAAGCTGAGCGGAAAACGGAACGCCCGGGCAAGCTCGTTGGCATCCGGCCCAAAACCAAAGCGCCCCTGCATGGCCCCAGCCTTGACATCACGGATGCACAGCACGATCCGCTTGAACCCCATGGCACGATACATCGTCTCAAGGATGATGCGCAGGACATCATTCAACTGGAAACCATCGATCAGGGTGTTGCTGATGTCCTGAATTCCCGCCGTCAAAATAGCCTGCGCGTCGAGAACCTGCAAACCGACTTCGCTATCAACGGCGCCTAGCGGGTCACTCTCGCCAAGGACGGTACCATCCGCGAAATCAGTATCGTTAGTATCACCAACCTCAGCCCCCCCCTTTTTAGCGAACAAACGCATCTGTTTGCCAAAACTTGTCTGCTGCAGGTTGAGGTGAATGACGCGGGCAAAATCAGCCACTTCCTCAACAGCTCGCTGAACCGTCTGAAACACATCTTTCGGATTGAGATCAATCGCCTCGGCAAAACGCGTCATTGCTTTTTTCAGCTCACGGTCACGAATTTCCGGTGTCGATTGAGCGATGGAGTCGCACAATTCGTTGGAAAATCCGGACAACACACGCAGTCTGTCCTCCTGTTGCGCCGGTTTCTTGACCGGCCCTGCCGGCAACTTCCGCATTGAACTGACGATCAGCGGCGGGAAGCCCCACTGGCGGGCAACGGCCATGCCCATATCTTCCAGGGAAATACCCAGCACTTGCAGCGCTGCACTCTCCTCGCTGCAGTTCTTCTGGGCCATGACACGCCGAATCTCGTCCGACTCCTCGGGGAAGTAAAACTGTGACAGCAGGCGACCCAGACTGTGGAATAAAGCGCAAATGAAGGACTGTTCCAGATCGCGCATGTGCGCGGTGGCACCAATGTCCTTGGCCAGAACACCAGCCAGGTTGGCACGCAGGAAATCCTCTTTCAACTGGTTGGCATTGCCTTTGTTCTGCAAGTGTTCGAACAACAGGACCGTGATGGCAATATTGCGAACGGCCTCAAAACCCAGCACGATCACGGCTCGCGAGACCGTACTGATGGAGCCGCCACCTGCCGGCCTGAAGTAGGCAGAATTGACCAGTCGCAGCAACTTGTTGGTCAGTGCAAAATCCTTGAGGATAGTATTGGAAAGCTTATCGATGCTCTCCGTCTCGCTGTTGGCGATCTTGTTGATAGCACTGACTGACTCGGACAAAGCCGGAAAGTCGCTCTTGTGCCGCATGCGGCGCAGCAAGAACTCCAGTGTCGACTGGCGGCCAGCACCGGTCGCGCCAAGCTCGTCTTCCGGGTTCAGATAGTTGTCCAAAGCTTCGGCAAATTGCGCCGCCGTCTGAAAGCGCACTGACGGATCACGGGCCACCGCCTTGTTCAAAACACTGCTCAAACGATCATCAACCGCTGCATCGTCGGGCAATACCAGATCCTCCCGGGCCACCCGCTGCATGATCTGGGAGACGTTGTCACCAGGAAACGCGCGGCGGCCAGTCAGCATCTCGAACAGGATGACACCGGCTGAGAAAACATCCGAACGTTCACTGAGTTCGCGCTTCAGAATGTACTCGGGTGACATATAGGCCGGCGTTCCGGTCACCCGGTCAGTACCTTCACTCGCACTGTCGATGCGTGCCGCGATACCGAAATCCATGACTCGCGGCGTGCCATCGTCATCGAGAAGAATATTGGACGGTTTCAGGTCGCGATGGATGATGCCCTGGGCGTGGGCATGGGCCACGGCATCAAGCACCTTGCCCAGGATGGTCACCGCCTTGACCGGTGGCAACGCACCGCTCTGGCGCAGGAATTCCGCGAGATTTTTGCCGGGCACGTACTCAAAAACGAGATAAAGATCGCCGCGCTCCTCACCGGCCTCGAAAATCGGCACGATGTTGGGATGGCGCATCTTGCTGACGGTCCGTGCCTCGTCGAGCAAAACCTTGTTCTGGGCAGGGTCCGGCCGAGAAAAATGCAGGGTCTTGATGGCAATTTCACGCTGCAACTGGGGATCGAAGCCGAGATAGACCACGCTTTGTGCGCCACGTCCCAACTCACCCCGGACTTCGAAACGGCCGATTTTGATGCTCATTTTTCGCTTGCTTCTATCCAGACTAGATGCGGTACGCCGTCGGCGCCACCGCTGATTACTGCATTCTGCCCGTAATCTTCGGCCAATGCACAAGCATCCTCTGGTCCGAGGTCCGGTACGAAACAACTCTCCTCGACTGGCCAGGCATCACTATCCGGAACATTCTGGCCAGCATAAGGTTCGTAATTGCCTTCCAGAAGTTCGCACTCCAACTGTGCTTGCCGCTCGGCATTGATCGCCTCATCGGTCGGCTGCGACCCCGGGTTGTACGCTGTAATGATCGAAAACTGCTCGCAATCAGCCGTTTCCAGCCAGCAACGCAGCGCTTCGCATGCTTGGCCAATACGCAGGTCGCAGATTCCGCCAGACAGATACACCCGGTAGGTCGTTGCCTTGTAGGCAACTTCTAATTCACTCGTCTTCACCATCAAATTCCACCACACCGATCAATTGTTCAGATTCTGCCGCCGGTAGCGCTTCGACTTCTTTCAACTTGCGCGACAGTTGCCTGGTCCTGGTTTCCGCCTTGGCGATACTGTTGCTTGCCTCCTCCAGCTTCTTCCGGGTATGCGCCAGCGCCTCGCCAAACTTGCCGAACTCGGTCTTCACTGCACCAAGCACGGCCCAGACCTCGGCTGAACGTTGCTCGATAGCCAGCGTACGGAAGCCCATCTGCAGACTGTTAAGCAGCGCGGCCAAGGTCGTCGGACCGGCCAGACTGACCCGAAAATCGCGCTGCAGCGTCTCAGCCAGCCCCGGCCGGCGCAGCGCCTCGGCATAGAGACCTTCAAGCGGCAGGTAGAGCATGGCGAAATCAGTCGTATGCGGCGGCGAGACGTATTTCTCGTGGATGCTCTTGGCCTCGTTCTTCAGCCGCGTTTCGATGGCCCGCGAAGCGTCCTCGACCGCCGCCGGATCGGCTCGCTCCTGAGCATCAAGCAGACGCTGGTAGTCCTCGATCGGATACTTGGCGTCGATCGGCAGCCAGACGACTGCACCGTCGTCTTTGCCCGGCAGGCGGATGGCGAAATCGACGCGCTCGTTGCTACCCGGGCGGGTCGCTACATTGGAAGCAAACTGA
>Ga0316604_10000837_pt1 | contig 32201 bp, 28 predicted proteins | sample OWC_soil_day20_C_FD_207650 | JGI IMG/M metagenome (GOLD analysis project Ga0316604, IMG submission 207650) | Wetland soil microbial communities from Old Woman Creek delta, Ohio, United States - OWC_soil_day20_CT | ecosystem: Environmental > Terrestrial > Soil > Wetlands | place: USA: Ohio... | reverse complement strand
GCACCGATAATGCCAATACGGATTATTTCTTTCTTTTTGTCTTTGCCTACATTAATTTCCTTAATGGTGTAGGGTTTAATGGTTGCCAAGGCTTTATCTGAGGTCTGGGCATTGGCTGACAGTAGCGAGAAATTGGCCAGCGGCAGTACTTTTGTTAAATAGGCCGGGCCATAGGCAAGCTCACCTGTACCAAGTACTACGGCGTCATAACCGAGATTGTTATACATGGTGAACATTGGGTTAGGAAGTTTAGATGGTGTACTCGCGAAGTAGTCGGTTAAGGCAGAACCTGAAAGCATGTTGCCTTCATCAACCAAGATGGTATAAGGATTACTCTGGCGTTGCTCTTTTACCAAACTTGAAACTCTTACCAGACCAAATTCAGCTACTCTAGGAAATTTATAATCCCAGTCAATAATATGGCCATTCACCCTGGCTGTGGCCAGTAGCGTGATTTTTACCGGGGCTGGCGGTAGTTCAGGTTGTTTTGCTTTTGCCAGTGCCAGGACTGGCAGACACAAGATAACGATTAGCGCCAATGCTGCTAGGCGCAATAATGATTTGCAAGATTTCTGCAATATGATCCCTCCTAAATTACTGGTTTATGTATTTTTTACTAATTTCGCTATGCTTGCAGGTTTTTCCTGTCACCTATTAACATATAAAATGAAAAAACTGAAACAGTCGTTTGTATATGCAACTGTTTTTTCGGGGAATAATAAGTATGGCGTTGTACCTATGTAACTATACAAAGTGCATATACGCTGCTGCGAGGAAAACCATGGCCTATATTATTGCCATTCTTATGGCTAGTTTAAGTTTTTTGCTTAATCGTCTCTTCCTACGTTATTTGGGGCCAGTAAGCATTATTAGTGCGGGTCCGGTTGTTGAGGAGGCTGCCAAAACGCTGTTTGCTTATTATCTGGGAGCTGACCTTATTACCGTACATGCAGTATTTGGTGTTATTGAGGCTGGCTATGACTGGTTGCAGAGGAGTACAAGTGGAGGAATTACAGCAGCGTTTTTAAGTATTGCCGGGCATAGTTTGTTCGGTGCCGGTAGTGCGGGCGTTTTCATACTCACTAGTAGTCTGTGGTTGGGATTAGCTGCCGGAATTGCACTTCATGTGGCATATAATGTTACTGTTGTTCGGCTATTAGCGAATAAAACGGCTAACAATTCAGGAAAGAGGGATAACCCATGAAAATTTTTTATAATTGTGAATATTGCGGGGAACTGATTGATACATTAGAAGTAGAAGCGGTAGATGAAGTTAAGTTTGGTTTTGATTGCTTGACTGACCAGGAACGTCAGGATATAATTAAGATTGACATTGCGCAAAATGCTATCTATGTAAAAGCACTGTGTGACAGCTGCATAACCGCTATAGGATTGGATGATGATACCGTCGCGCTAGGTATGTCAGCCATTAATAAAGGATATATTCACTAAGATATAGGTTCTTTATGGCATTAGATAAAAAAATAATATGTAAGGGCTTTAGCCTAGGCTAAAGCCCTTTTGGTACTACCAAGACGAATGAGGTTTTTATGGGAGAAAAAACAAGTTTGAGGCTATTGACAGCTTTGCCTGAGGACAAAGCACTACGCCAGGCTCAGGCGGCATTTGCGTTACCTGATGGACAGAGTTTGATTTATGGCCTTACAGGTACGCAAAAGAGTGTGTTTCTAGCGGCTGCTTTTCAGGCAGCTGCGCGTCCAACTATAATTATAGCAGCTAATCATGAAGCGATTGATGTATTTAGAACTGACTTTGCGGTTCTTTTACCAGAAGTGCCGATAGTAGAACTGCCGGCACTTGATATGGTGACCTTTGCTGCTGCCGCCAAAAGTGTTGAACTGGCGGCAAAACGCATGGATGTTTTGAATCGTTTGGCCAGAGGCGAAAAGCTAATTGTTTTGGCTACCGCCGAAGCTGCGATGCAAAAGGTTCTGCCCAAACAAGAGTTTTTAAACAGCCGCATAACAATACATAGTGACAGTGTGGTAAGCCGGGAAGAACTTATCGGCTCACTAGTTGCATACAGCTATGAACGGGTCGACCAAGTAGATAGTGCTGGTCAGTTTAGTGTACGCGGTGGCATTATCGATATATTTGCTGTTAACCGGAGTTTACCACTCCGGCTTGAATTGTTTGGTGACGAGGTCGATTCACTGCGTGAATTTGATCCGGTTAGCCAGCGATCGGTACAAGATCTGGTATTGGCTGATATTATGCCGTTAACACAAACCGAGCACAGTGGGAAAGCGGCTGTATTTGTGTCTTATTTACCGGCAAGTGCTACCACAATACTTGATGAGCCAGCACGGCTTAGGGAACAGATGACTAAGCTGGTTAAGGAAAATCCGGATAGTAAGCGGCGGGTTTTTGCCTGGGCCGAGCTGGTAGTAGCCTGCCAGGCATATAATGTAATTTATCTATCCTTATTGTTGCAAAAGATTCCTCATACGCAGCCAACCGAGATTATTAGCATCACAGCCAAGGGGATTGCGCCTTTTCACCGACAGATTGAGCTGCTGCTTGCGGAAATAAAAAGCTGGCAGGATAAACGGTATAATATTGTCATATTTATGTCCAGTCAGGATAAGGCTGCAAATATTGAGCGGAATCTAGCCGATGAGGGGATTACCGCAATTATGGCTCAGTCTGGACCTATGCCGCTTATACCGGGTGCTGTTGTGGTACTTACAGGCGCGCTGTCAGGTGGCTTTGAATTCCCGCAGGCTAGGCTTGTGGTGCTGACTGAGTTTGATATCTTCGGACGCCAAAAGAAAAAACGTCGGCTCCGCGTAGGCAAAGAACAGCAAATTACTTATTTCCGTGATATCAATCTTGGTGACTATGTTGTTCATGTTAATCATGGTATTGGCAAATACGTTGGGGTAGAAACATTGGAAGTCGGGGGGGTTCATAAGGACTATCTCCATATTCGCTATGCCGGCGATGATAAATTATATGTGCCCACCGATCAGGTGGGACTGTTACAGAAGTATATTGGTTCTGAGGGCGAAGTGCCACGCCTTAGCAAGATGGGGGGCAGCGACTGGCTGAAGGTTAAGACCAAAGCCAAAGCGGCTGTAGCCGACATGGCCAAGGAGCTTATCGCACTTTACGCCAAGCGTCAGCTGCAGGTAGGGTATACGTTTGGCCCAGACACGCCTTGGCAACAGGAATTCGAGGACGCGTTTGCTTATGAAGAGACACCAGATCAACTGCAGGCGATTGCGGAGGTTAAGCATGATATGGAACAGTCGCGGCCTATGGATCGTCTGTTATGTGGTGATGTGGGCTTTGGCAAGACTGAAGTGGCTATTCGCGCTGCCTTTAAAGCTGTTATGGGTGGCAAGCAAGTGGCGGTGCTAGTACCGACGACTGTGCTTGCACAGCAGCATTTTCAGACCTTTAGCTCACGCTTTGCCGATTTTGGTACTGTAGTTGACGTTATCAGTCGTTTTCGCAGTGCCCGCGAGCAAAAGGCCACTTTGCAAAAAGTGGCACTGGGCCAAGTGGATGTCCTTATTGGCACGCACCGAATTTTGCAGTCAGATGTGATATTTAAGGATATTGGCCTCTTGATTGTTGATGAAGAACAGCGTTTTGGTGTGGCGCAAAAGGAAAAGATGAAAAGGTGGCGCGCTAATCTGGATGTGCTTACTTTAAGCGCTACCCCCATCCCACGCACCTTACACATGTCTTTGGTGGGGGCGCGGGATATGAGTATTATTGAAACCCCACCCGAGGATCGGTTTCCGGTGCAAAGCTATGTTGTTGAATATAATGAGGAAATTATTCGTGAGGCTATTGTCCGCGAATTGAAACGCGGCGGGCAAGTGTATTTTGTTTATAACCGGGTACAAACTATTGATAAAATACGTCAGCGTCTGACCGAAATATTGCCAGATGCCACCATTAAAACAGGTCATGGCCAGATGCCAGAGGAACTCTTAGAGCAGGTTATGCTTGATTTTTATGAAGGCCATGACGATGTCTTACTATGCACAAGCATTATTGAAAATGGATTAGATGTATCTAATGCCAATACCATTATTATTTATGATGCCGATCATTTCGGTTTGTCTCAGCTGTATCAAATGCGCGGGCGGGTTGGCCGCTCACATCGGATGGCTTATGCTTACTTTACCTATCGTCAGGATAAAGTATTAACTGAAGTAGCTGAAAAACGCCTCCAGGCCATCAAAGAGTTTGCTGAGCTTGGTTCGGGTTTCAAAATCGCTATGCGGGATTTGGAGATACGGGGAGCCGGTAATCTTTTAGGACGAGAGCAGCATGGCCATATTGTCAGTGTTGGATTTGAGATGTACTGCCGGTTGTTAGAGGAAGCTGTTGAGGAGCTAAAAACAGGTAATATAGTCTTGCCGCCGCCTGAGCCGACAATCGAACTTACGCTTGATGCTTATCTTACCGGTGATTACATCAGTGATGCTATGCACAAGATTGAAATATACCAGCGTATCGCTGCTATTCGCCAAGAAGCGCATTTGGCTGAACTTATTGATGAGCTTATTGACCGCTTCGGCGAGCCGCCGCTACCTGTTATCAATCTTTTAGGTGTTGCCCGGCTCAAGAACTTGGCACGCCAGTTGGGTGTTCGATTGATCGCTGAACGGGGTGGGCGTGTGGAAATTTCCTTTGGTGATACGCCTAATGTGGCAGACGACGGCTTAGTCAAGGCCAGGGAACTTTTCCCCGGTAAGTTGTCCTTTCTTCCCGGACCGCCTGATACCATGCGTCTTACTACTTCCCGCCTAAACCTGCCGCTAATAGAGGTATTGACGAAGTTATTTATCTGTTTGTCAGGAGTTATAGATTCAAAATAAGTGGTAACTTATACGTTGGTTTTACAGGCAGAAAAATGAATAAAACACATCACCCAGATATATACTACTATCATGAACGAGTAAGATATTTACTGTCGCCTTGCAAGGTATTATTTGTTTATCTTAGCACGAGTCAAGACTCTCGCCTTATAGGCGGCGTTAGTTCAAGTGGAGTAGACTCTCCACCTGAACCCCCGATGTTTCAGCTTAGCTGAAACGAGTTCACTCTTCAATCTGTCTCGAATTAAGGTTAGTTTGCAAAAGCTATAGAAAGGGGGATACTGGTGAAGGCAACTGGAATTGTACGCAGAATTGATGATCTAGGCCGGGTTGTAATACCCAAAGAAATTAGACGAACTCTTAGAATCCGTGAAGGCGATCCTCTAGAAATATATGTCGACCGTGAGGGCGAGGTTATTCTAAAGAAATACTCTCTGGTCGGGGAATTGGGGGATTTTGCCAAAGAATATGCTGAATCCCTGTTTGAGGCTATTGGACATATTATTCTGATTGCAGACCGTGATAATGTAGTCGCAGTTGCGGGTGGCGCTAAAAAGGAATTTTTGAGCAAGCCCCTCGGCCCAGCAGTGGAGAAAGTAATGGAGGAACGTAAAACTGCTTTAATCAGCAATCCTGGTGAGTCCAAACATTGTCAAGATTGCGTCTCCCAATGCGAAGACGATGAAACCTGTAAATTCACAGCTGAAGTCATTGCCCCCATTCTTGTCGAAGGGGATGCCATTGGTGCTGTTATTATCTGCTCCAAGGAACCGGGAATACAAATGACCGATATGGAGGTTAAGCTAGCCGAAACAGCAGCAGGATTTTTGGCAAAACAAATGGCTCAATAATAGTTACACAATAGGCGAAGTAGCGGACAATAACACTCCTGTTAAGTTCGCTACTTTTATATTATTTTAGCGTATTCATTAGGGTTCGTTAATTATGGTTTTAATGACAGAAACATTTTGCTATAATAGGTAAAGTGGTCAAATAGAGACCAGATTTGGAGAGGAAGGACTCGGTATTGAGTAAAGATACATTTTTAAAAGGTGCGTTGATTTTGACAGTAGCCGGAATTGTTGTTAAAATTATCGGCTCAGTTAACCGCATTTTACTATCCCGTCTGTTGGGCGGCGAGGGGGTAGGCCTGTATCAAATGGCTTATCCTATTTACTTATTGGCGCTCAGTATTTCATCAGCTGGTATTCCGGTGGCTATTTCCATCATTGTAGCTGAAAAACTGGCTCGCAGTGATTACCGCGGCGCAAATCGTGTTTTTCGGATTTCGTTAGGGGTATTGGCGATTACCGGCATTGTGTTTACCTTTCTTTTGTATTACGGCGCCGGGTGGCTGATCGAACATCACTTTGTCCGTGATGCCCGTGCCTACTATGCCATTGCTGCATTGGCTCCAGCCATCTTTTTTGTAACTGTACTATCCAGTTATCGAGGTTATTTTCAGGGTCTGCAGATGATGACACCCACTGCGGTTTCCCAGATTTTTGAGCAACTTTTCCGGGTTGTCACAATGATTGCCTTTGCCTATATTCTGTTGCCGCATGGTCTGGAGTTTGCAGCCGCCGGAGCGAGCTTTGGCGCCGGACCTGGTGCTGCAGCCGGACTGGTGGTACTATTATATTTTTATTGGCGGCATAAACCAGGCTTTAAGCATAAGATGAAAACCCAGCCGATGGTTATCCAGGAATCTAGTATTCGTATTGTCAGCCGAATTGTAAAGCTGGCGTTACCAGTATCACTAGCGAATATTATGCTGCCAGTGGTATCAAATATTGATCTTTTAATTGTGCCAGCTAGATTAGAAGTGGCCGGTTATACTGTAGAGCAGGCTACCGAGTTGTTTGGTTATCTCACTGGTATGGCGGTGCCACTGGTCAATTTAGCAACAATTTTGACGGCATCGCTTGCCGCAAGTTTGGTGCCGGCTGTATCGGAGGCCTATACACTTGGTGATAAGCAGCTAATTTATCAGCGGATATCCACGGCTATGCGTATTTCCAACCTCATTACCATTCCTAGTTTTATGGGCTTATGTTTACTAGCTACACCTATTTCGCTAATGTTGTATGGCACACCTAATGCGGGCACGTCTATCGCTATTTTAGCGGTCGGTATTTTTCTTCTAGGCATACATCAGGTAACAACCGGTGTACTGCAGGGGTTGGGTCATACGGCTATTCCTGTTATTAATATGGGCGTTTCGGCTGTAGTAAAAATTATTATGAGTTGGACACTTACTGCTATACCGACCTTGGGTATTATTGGAGCCGCCTGGGCTACGGTCGCTGATTTTGGCGTGGCAGCACTTTTAAATATGGTTTTCGTTTACCGATATGTCGGTTTTAGTCTTAATATCAAGGATGCTTTTAAAACTATCATAGCCTCTGTTGTCATGGGGGCTGTTGTGCTCTTAAGCTATGATGCTATAATGAGCCAAACGCTCCATAATAGCGTGGCTACATTAGGAGCTATTAGTGTGGGTGGGATGGTATTCGGCATTGTTATTTTATTAGTTGGTGGGGTCGCGGTCCGCGATATTGAGCAATTACCACGGGTAGGTAGCAAGTTGGCGGTTATTTTAATGAAATTAAGACTGTTGAGGCGATAAACTATGGGAATTACTATTGTCGGACTTGGTCCTGGGAGCTTTAAGCACATGACACTGGAAACGTGGGAACTATTGAGCGGGAACGGGCCGCTAGTGCTGCGTACGGCCAAGCATCCCTGTGTAGATACGCTTAAAGCGCGCGGGGTTAGCTTTTCCAGTTTTGACTATTTGTATGAGCAGGCCGAAGACTTTGCCAGTCTGTATCAGCAAATTGCTGCTGCTGTGATTGAAAAAGCAAAGCAAGGACGGGATATTGTATATGCCGTTCCCGGCAGTCCGCTGGTAGCGGAAAAAACGGTAGAGTTAATTAGTGCACAGGCCAGGGAAGCCGGGGTAAGCCTTACTATTATTCCGGCCATGAGTTTTTTAGAGATACTGTATACAAGACTGGGTGTAGACCCAATCTCTGGTGTAACCATTGTGGATGCGGCTGATTTGGCTCTTTTACCACCTGATCTTGTGACTGGTTTAATTATTACCCAGGTATATAGCCGCCAGGTAGCGTCAGATGCTAAGTTAGCATTAATGGATTATTTTGGAGACGAATACCAGGTTACTGTTGTTCGTCATCTGGGTTTGCCGGAAGAACAAATAACCAAGATAATGTTGTTTGAAATTGACCGGCTTGAGGGCATTGATCATCTTACTAGTGTATATGTACCGCGTCGTCCGGCGCCCAGTAAGCTATTTTCGCTTGACCCGGTGGTAGATGTAATGGCCCGCCTGCGCTCGCCTGGTGGATGCGTCTGGGATATTGAACAGACACATCTCAGTCTGCGCCGTTATATTGTGGAAGAGGTGTATGAAGTACTGGAAGCCATTGAATTGGCTGATGGTGTTAAGTTATGTGAAGAACTTGGCGATTTATTGCTCCAGATTGTATTCCATGCGCGTTTGGCCGAAGAAAGCGGCGATTTTACCATGCAGGATGTGGTGGATGCAGTTACCGAGAAAATGGTGCGTCGCCATCCACATGTGTTTGGGAAAATAACCGTGCGTGATGCGGCTGAAGTTGTTGTTAATTGGGACCAGATTAAAAAACGAGAAAAGGCTGGCGAAAGGATAGGGGTGCTTGATGGTATTCCTATCGGCCTGCCTACCCTTATGGCGGCTTATAAACTGCAAGCCAAGGCGGCTAAGGTTGGTTTTGACTGGGATGATATTGGTCCGGTATGGGACAAGATAGCCGAAGAACTGGACGAATTGAAAGAGGCAGCGGCGCTGCCTGAAGCTGAACGTGCTCAGCAGACGGAAGACGAATTAGGTGATGTGCTGTTTGCTGTTGTCAATTTGGCCCGGTTTATGGGTATCGATCCAGAGACCGCACTTAATCGAACCAATAATAAATTCAGACGGCGGTTTAATTATATTGAGGCTAAGCTTAAAGAGCAAGGTATAGCCTGGGAAAACACGATTTTGGCTGATCTTGATGTGTTGTGGGAAGAAGCCAAGAAAAAAGAAGTCGCTGGATGAGTTTTTTTGCCATTTTTTTTAATCATAGCAGGAATAAAAAATTACGTAGCGAATAAAGCTAATCGTAATCGATTTACGTTAGGGGGACACGATTGTGAATAAAACTGACCTGGTTAAAGCAGTAGCCCAAAAAGCTGATATGACTCAAAAGGATGCCGAGAAAGCTATTAATTCTGTATTTGCAGCTATTGAAGAGGCCCTAGCCAATGATGATAAAGTGCAAATTATTGGATTTGGCACTTTTGAAGTGAAGACTCGCGAGGAACGCAAAGGACGTAATCCACAAACTGGCAATGAGATTACTATTCCAGCTTCCAAAAACCCAGTATTTAAAGCAGGTAAAGGATTAAAAGATACTGTAAACGTGTAAAGCTAAAGTGGACAAGACTACAATAAACCAGGTTTTTTGAACCTGGTTTTTGCTTTATCCGGATGAAAAGAATAACTTTCCCTGGATAGAACGACTAAAGCTTCTGCCGCGTCCATTTTCAAAGGCTCGGTACAAGTCGTGTTTTCTTTAGACAGTAATGAGGAGAGACATCATTTATGACAGGTAAGATTTTGATAGTAGATGATGAAATTAATATCCGTGAACTTATAAAGTTTACTTTGGAGAAGTCTGGCTATAAGATCATTGAGGCTGGTGATGGGCAGGCGGCTATAACTATGGCTAAAGCCGAAAAACCGGAGCTTATTGTGCTTGACCTGATGCTGCCAGGCATGGATGGTCTTGAAGTATGCCGAATTGTGAAAAACTCCCGGGAAACAGCCGCCATTCCTATTATTATGCTTACCGCTAAAAGTGAGGAAATCGATAAAGTAATCGGGCTTGAACTAGGGGCAGATGATTACATCACCAAGCCGTTTAGCCCGCGCGAACTTTCGGCCAGAATTAAAGCTGTCCTTAGGCGCAGCAACAAAGAAAGCGCAGTTGGTGGCGAATTGGTTCTGGGTAAGCTTAAACTTAATTTTAGTCGTTATGAGGCCTATTTGGGGGCGGTCAAGCTGGAGCTTACTCCCAAAGAATATGAAATGCTCAAGTTGTTTGTAACAAATACCGGCAAAGTATTTACTAGAGAACAGCTGCTGGAAAAGGTATGGGGCTACGAATATTTTGGTGATACCAGAACTGTTGATGTACATGTGCGGCATTTAAGGGTAAAATTGGGCCAAGAGAATGAAGCTGCTGAGGCCATTGAAACTGTACGCGGAGTTGGGTATCGGTTTAAGGATTTGTCAGAGAACTAAGTTTTGGTAGAATAGGGTAGTTGCACTGCCAAAGCCGTTAGTTAATACATTATATAGTATAAAGAAGAGCCTAGGGGCGAAATTGCCACACTGCGCTTGCAATGACGATGGGATTGGGTTCCACTGCGTCATTGCAGACGTATGTGAAGCAATTTCGCCTTTTTCTTTATGGGGGCATGATTCTACTGCAAAAACTTTAATGTGATAACCATTTAGGAAAGCTGAATTGTCAGCCCACAAGCAAAAAAATAACCGGCACATGGGCCGGGGTGACTACTTAACTGTTTTCAGTTGATGTATGGCTGCTTCCTGCTGGAATAGGCGGGAATTAAGAACTTCAAATTTAGCGCTTAATTCGGATACATCCTCTTTAGTGGCCGCTTTACCGGTCAGAACATTCAGGCTGTGGCCGAGATTATGAAGCTGGGCGTTAACCTCTTCTGAGTTATGCCGGAGAGCATGAACAATTTGGCTAAGTTCTATTAGCTGACGTTCGCTTGCCATATCGGATTCTATCCGGTCAAGGCGTGAATCCATGCTGTCAAGGCGTTGTGTAACAGGTTTTATTTCCTCTTGAATAAGAGAGCGAATAGCCTGGAGCAATTCACTATTTTCCATACTGGCACCTACCTTTAAGGCTATTATAGACTGCTGGGGCGGGGAAGACAAGCAGAAATAATTCCTGCTGAGCTTAATACAATTCCCAAAATCTTAAGGAGGCTTAGGCAGCCGCCATGCAGTTGATAAACAGAGTTTTGACTTGTGATTGCTTTTCGTGCAATCAGATAAAACTATTCCCTTAAAAGTCTGGAAGGAAAATGCTAGCTATAGAAGTAAATATGTTGATCGTTCCAACCGATTTTTGTGTCCCGTCAAGAAGTTCTCCTAGGCTAATACATTTTGAATCTTAGTACATGGAAAAGTTTGCTTGATAAAGTAATTACGCAAAAACCTAGTAAAATTAGGCAGTGGTGGGTATAGTTAATCATAAAAAGTTAAGGAAAAAATAACAAGATGTTAACATTCGGCCACCTATTTTTATGTTATATTGCATATGAGAAACGACAGGAGGCAAAACTGGCTTATGAAATATAAAATCCAGGTAAATAAGTTGAAGCTGTATTATGGTGATGTTCTGGCCCTAAAAAAGATCTCAATTGATATTGCGGAAAACAGTGTATTGGCGTTAATCGGCCCCTCGGGCTGTGGTAAATCGACCTTTCTCAAAACACTTAACCGTATGAATGATTTGATTGAAAGCGTAAAAATCGAGGGCGAGGTATTGCTTGACGGCGAGAATATATATCACCCCAAAATTGACACAGTTATGCTGCGGAAACGGGTGGGCATGGTTTTTCAGCGCCCCAATCCATTTCCAATGTCCATTTATGACAATATTGCCTATGGACCACGTATTCATGGACAATCCAACCGGGCACTACTAAATGAAATTGTCGAAAAGAGCCTGACTGGCTCGGCACTTTGGGATGAGGTTAAAGACCGGCTGCATTCCTCAGCAATGGGATTATCTGGTGGTCAGCAGCAACGGCTTTGTATTGCGCGTTTGCTAGCCGTTGAGCCTGAGGTACTGTTAATGGATGAGCCCTGCTCTGCGCTTGACCCGATATCGACGATGAAGATTGAAGAATTAGTAACTGAGCTGAAATCACAATATACGATTGTCATGGTTACGCATAACATGCAACAGGCGGCTCGGGTATCTGATTATACCGGTTTTTTCTTAAATGGCGATTTGGTGGAGCAAGATAAAACTGACAATATATTTACGCGCCCACAGGATAAACGCACTGAAGATTATATTACTGGACGCTTTGGGTAAAAAGGGGGGATTGCAAAATGGTAACAAGACAAAGTTATGATCAGGAACTGGCGGACCTGCGCCAGTCCTTGCTAAATATGGGTAAGGCGGTAGACCAAGCAATTGATGAAGCCGTAATTTCGCTGGCTCAACAGGATAGCGAATTGGCTCGTAAGGTTATGGATTCTGATGATGAAATTGACCAGATGGAAATTGATATTGAAGATAAATGCATGGTGCTGATCGCCAGACAGCAGCCTTTGGCCCGCGATTTGCGTATTATCGGCACTGGCCTGAAGATTACTACTGATTTGGAACGAATGGGTGACCATGCCTATGATATTGCCAAAATAGCGCTGGCCATGAACAATCAATCCTTGATTAAACCGCTTGTTGATATTCCCCGTATGGCGCAAATGTCACAAAAAATGCTCAAGGATTCTCTGGAAGCCTATACTACTCTCGATATTACGCTGGCTGAACAGGTGTGTTTAAACGATGATGAGGTTGATAATATCTACTATCAAGTATTTAGAGAACTGTTGACCTATATGATGGAAGATCCCACAACTATTAGCCAGGCTACACAGCTTATCTTTGTTGCCCGCTATCTGGAACGAATTGCTGACCATGCCACTAATATTGCAGAATGGACAGTGTATTTGGTAACAGGGCAGCGGCGGCGGAAAAAATAGAATGTAGTGCAATAAAAACAGGCGAGATTGCTACGATGGCCCTCGCAATGACTAGGATGTCATTGCAAGCACCGCGAAGCAATCTCGCCTGTTTTATCCCTAAAACTTTTGGTGCTATTATTGACTTAGATTTTCAGTACTTGGGAGAGTTATTGTAAAGGTTGTTCCCACATCAATCTTGCTTTGAACTGTGATGTGGCCGCCTAGCATTTCGATAATAAACTTTACAATAGCCAAACCAAGGCCAGTACCGCCAGCCGTACGGGTGCGGGCTTTGTCTACCCGGTAAAACCGGTCAAAGATCAGGGGCAGGTCTTTAGCTGGGATACCAATGCCCGAATCTTGGACAGCAATGTATACCTGATTATTTTTCGACCAGCAAGTAAGGATAATTTTTCCTGTTGCCGGAGTATACTTAATACTGTTTTCCAACAAATTGACAATAACTTGTTTGAACCAATCGGGATGAGCCAACGCAGTAAGGTATGTTTGACTGTATTCTAAGGTAACTGTCTGTTTTTTTTGTTGCCAACGCGGTGCCATATCCTGTTTGACCGCAGTCAATACAGCTATAATATCAATTGGTTCGAGTTTGATTTGATCGCGGTATTCTTGGGCATTTAACCGGGCTACCTGAAGTAAATCCTGGATAAGACGATGCATGCGATCTGACTCGTTGTAGATAATGCGTACAAATTTTTTTCCTAGTTCAGGCTGCTCCAGTGCACCGTCAAGCAGGGTTTCAGCAAAGCCTTTGATGGCAGTAAGTGGTGTAGCTAGTTCATGCGAAGCGTTGGTAACAAAATCAGCCTGGCGATCATGGATTTCCTGGAGGGTTGTTATATCATGAAAAACAGTTAATATGCCGGTAGAATCGTTCTCAGCACTGATAATGGGGGCCAGAAATACCTGAAATACCCGCTTTTTGCCGTGAATATTTGTCTTTAGGTCAATAAGCTTGTTTTCTTGCAGCTGCAGAGTACCTTGGATTGCCTGGTCAAGCAGGCTATTGCCAATAACCTGAATATTGTGTTGGCCCATCATTGGCTCGGTTATACCGAAAGTTGCTATTGCTGTTTTGTTGGCTGTTGTTACCTTGCCATATCGGTCTAGCAGGATAACGGCATCGCCCATATTTTGGAGAATGAGCTCCAGCTTATGTTTTTGGGCAATGATGTCATTGACTTTGTCTTCCAGACTGGAGGTTAAGTTGTTGAGGGCATGAGCTAAGATTTCCAGCTCATCTCCTGTCTTGATAAATACCCGTTTACTCAGTTGACCTTGCGCGATTTCATTGGCAGTTTCAATAATTTTTTCGAGCGGACGGGTGTATTTATAGGCTAAGGCCAGACTAAAGGCGATAGCCACCAGGAAGGTCAAGCAGCTGGTCGCCAGAAGCGCTGACAATATCTTGCGGTAGCCGGCATCCACATGATCAAGGGGCATGGCCACACGGACAACCCCGGTAATCTCATCATGGTAAAAAATAGGCGTGGATACATAGAGCAAGGACTTGTCCTGGGTAGTGCTTGTCCGAATGCTGTAGCCATTGTTGCCGATAAGTGCTGCAGCTATCTCAGATCGATCCAGGTGGTTTTCCATGAGTTCTGGATTTTGTTGAGAGTCGGCAATGACAACGCCGGTCGTATCAACAACGGTGACCCGCAGGTCAATACGGGAGCTGAGCTCCTTAAGCTTTTCATCAATTTGCCCTTTTTGGATCGGGCCGGACATATCCCGGTAGATTAACTCTTCAATGATTCTAGCCTGGTTAAGCATGGCGGAATTGAGACTGGCAATATTATGTTGGTAAAAAAACCATAATATATAGCTGCCAAGCGCTACCAATGTAAAGAGAATGAGTGCTAAAAAGGATATAACCAACCGGTTGCGAAGGTTGCGGGTAAGCATGTATGGAATACCTCCTTACAACAAATACTTTATTATAGTACCATCATACCGTACTGGTGTCTGGAAACCAACTTGTTTTTCTTTAACATTCTCTTAACAATTCCTTAACACAATAACATGTAAATTGATTTACAATAAATACATCAAATGTACAAACTTCGAGGAGGTCAATAATAAACATGAAACTTTCTAAAAAATTGCTAACCGGTGCGTTGGCTATGGTGTTGGGTGTAGGCTTACTGGCTGGCTGTGGTGGTCAAAAAGAGGTGCCTAAAGATGCAGGCACAGCACAGGCGGAATTATCTGGTACGGTAACTGCTTCTGGTTCGACAGCTCTCTTACCGTTTTTAAAACCGGCTCAAGAAGAATTCCAAAAGAAAAATGCAAAAGTAACGGTTAATATTGCCGGTGGCGGATCGTTTACTGGTCAAAACCAAGTGGGTGCCGGCTCGGTGAATATCGGTAACTCTGATGTGCCCCTGCAAGATAACCTCAAAGATAAAGGGCTTGTAGAAACCAAGCTTGTCGGTATTCCGTTTGTATTCATTGCCAATTCCGATGTTGCTGTTGACAATCTGACACAACAACAATACGCCGATATCCTTACAGGTAAGGTTACTAATTGGAAAGAGGTTGGCGGTAAGGATCAAAAAATCACCCTTATTCACAGAGCCAAGTCTTCCGGCTCACGTGGGGCCATTGCTGAAATTGTGCTTAAAGGCGTAGCTTTCACTGATGATGCGGTTATTCAAGACTCCAACGGTGCTGTTAAGGCTGCTATTGCCAGTACGCCAGGCGCTATTGGTTATGTTGATGCTGCTTACGCCGACCAGTCCGTAAAAGCGCTGGCTTATAATGGTGTTAAGTATAGTATCAATGACGTGATCAGCGGCAAATATCCGGTATTTACCTATGGTCGTATGTTTACCAAAGGTGAGCCCACTGGTGCAGTAAAAGCCTTCATTGATTATGCAACAAGCAAAGAATTCCAAGAGGCTTATGCTGAGAAAAACGGGTTTGTACCTATTACCAAAATGAAGTAGTTTGTTTAAAGACAACTAAACAGTTTGTAACCAAAAGCCTTGGACCAAGTGGTTCAAGGCTTTTATAACCTTAACACAATCTTAACATTGCATTAACAAAATAGAGATACTAGTGAAGTATAATTTAGGAAGGAATTATATTAGACAGGATGTGACTTTTCTGATGGCAACAACTGCTGACAACCGGGAGCATCAGCGAAAACTGCTATATGACCGGTATGTACGCTATCTATTTATTACCAGTGCCTTTCTGATGACGGTAATTATTGTATCGATCATTGTTTTCGTAGGACAGCAAGGGCTGGCCACCTTTAAAGAAATCAGCCCAATTGAATTTTTTCTATCCTCAAAATGGGACCCGACAGAAGACCAATATGGTGTTTTAAGCTTTATTACGGGTTCAGTGTATGTAACTATACTGGCGGTATTGTTTGGTGCGCCCTTGGGTCTGGCTGGAGCTGTTTTTATGGCGAAGATAGCGCCAGAGTGGTTGCGGGAGATCATGCGTCCAGCCACAGATTTATATGTCGCTATTCCCTCAGTTGTATATGGCTATGTTGGGCTGACGGTGTTAGTTCCCTTTATTCGTGAGTTTTTTCATGTTAATACTGGTTTTGGCTTATTCGCAGCCGCACTTATTCTAGCCATTATGATATTGCCGACAATTATCAGTATATCTGAAGATGCCCTTAGGGCTGTACCCAAAACTTTGGAAGAAGCTTCGCTGGCTTTGGGCGCTACTCGCTGGCAGACTATTGCTAAGGTGCTATTGCCTTCTGCACTACCAGGAATTTTGACGGCCATCATTTTAGCTATGGCCAGAGCCATCGGAGAGACCATGGCAGTGCAAATGGTAATTGGCAATACGCCACAAATGGCAAAATCGTTGTTTACGCCGACGTCGACTCTTCCTAGTGAAATTGTTGTCGAAATGGGTAATACACCCTTTGGATCGGCCTGGGGGAATTCGCTATTTTTAATGGCATTGGTACTGCTAATTATATCATTGGCAATGATCTTGCTTATTAGGCAGATTGCGGCAAGGAGGATGGCATAATGTTGTCAGCACAAAGTCGGGATAAAATGGCAACCGCGCTTATGTGGTTGGCTGGTATGCTTATTTTACTCATATTAGTTGCCTTTCTAGGCTACATGCTGATCAAAGGCTTACCGGTTCTGACCTGGGATTTTATCACAGGTCAGTCTAGTGACATCAATGCCGGTGGTGGTGTTGGGGCGCAGTTATTCAATTCTTTCTATATCCTCGGACTGTCGATGTTGTTTTCCCTTCCCGCGGCGGTGGGGGCGGGCATATATTTGGCCGAATATGCCGGTAATAACCGGCTGACAGATATGATTCGCTTAAGTACGGAAAGCTTGGCAACAGTACCTTCGATTGTGCTTGCTTTGTTCGGTATGATTATCTTTGTTAATATGTTTGGTATGGGGTTTAGTATCATTGGCGGTTCGCTTACCTTGATGTTGTTAAATCTGCCGGTGCTGGTACGGGTAACTGAAGAATCAATTCGTACTGTACCTGCATATTATCGTGAAGCCAGCCTGGCGCTGGGGGCAACCAAATGGCAGACTATCTGGCAGGTAGTATTGCCGAATGCTATGCCGGGAATCATTACCGGTATCACTCTGACGGCTGGCCGGGCGCTGGGGGAAACGGCTATTTTGATATTTACTGCTGGGACTACGGTATCGCGCAGCATGCCTGATTTTAGTCTTTTGGCTGGCGGCGAAACACTAGCGGTGCATATGTGGTACGTTATGGCAGTTGGTCTTGTACCTGACCGGGCTGTAATTGCCGATGGCACAGGAGCATTATTAATTATTACAATTTTAATTTTCAACCTGATGTTTACACTTCCTGGTAAATATATTCAGCGAAAAACGGCTGGCAGCGGTCATTAACAAAAGAAGTCCTGAGCTTATAGCTCAGGACTTCTTTTGTTAATATCAGCATCTTCGAGTAGTTTTAGTTTTTTTGCTTTTGCTGCTGCTTTTTTAACTTTTGTCCAAGCTATAGGCCAGCTCTCCATGGCTGCTACTGCTCTGGCTAGTTGCCAACCGGTGATTAGACCGGCATCATGGTGGGTGAGGCGGCTGGCGGAGGCTTTGACAAGCTCTTGCAACAGCTGTGGAGTAAAGGCGATATCCTGAATTTGGCCTAACAGATCTTGTAGTTGTTCCAACCGTTTGGTGAGTAAACGGGTATTGTCAGGCAGGATAGGTGCCAGCGATTCCAGTGTATACCGTAGGCGCTTGCTGGCAATTCGCAGCTCGTGGGCGGCACTCAGGTCATTAATATCCAACTCATCGCCTTGTTTGAGAAAGAGGGCAAGCCAGTAGGTTAAGCGTTCCAGGACAAACTTTTTACAGGTTGGTTGCGGCTCAGTGGCAGCTTTGGCGGGGTAATTTTCGATAAACGACCATAAACCTAATAATACAGGTGTGCATTGACCAGTGGCAATTTCGGTATAGAGGTTGGCTCTTGCTGATTGGCATTTGTCAGCAACTAAGGCTGTCAAAGCAGAGTTGCTTGCTTGATGGGGAAGTGTAGTTGTTACAGCACAAGTTATTTCGTCCCAGATCAGACTAAATACATCAAGATCGCGAACATGAGCCAGTTTATAACTCCAGGTAGTGAGTTTGGTTTGCCAAGCGGTATATTCCTCGTTTGGCAGCAGCGGCTTGACAAGCTGTATCAGTGCACGTAGTCGACGAAGAGCTACGCGGAAATCGTGTACTGCTTCTATACCATCAGGATTGGCTAAATAAGCTTGTTGCGCTCTGATTATTGTATGCAGGTTGTAGATAATCAGTTGACAGAGTACTTGGTGGGCTGGATGGGATCCACTGGATTTTTTTAAGGGAGAAGGGAGTGGGGTATCTTGTCCAAGTCCATCAGCTATACCAGACAAAATAGCTGCTCGGTACAGCTTGCTATCTTGCTCTGGTAGTAGCGGAAATTCTTCAGCTAAAGCCGCTCCCAGCCAAATCAAGGATTGCGGCTGTCCGGCTTTTAATTCCAGTTCCAGCTCCAATAACTTTTGTTGTTTATCACCAGCTAAAATTTCACCATCATCTAGCGCCAATTCAATACTGCTGCCGTCTGGGGTAGTAATATTCAGTATGTGGCGTTCAAACCGGGTACGAAATATTGGTTCGAGTGGCACTTCTCCCACCGCCGCGGTTAGCCGGGCACCGATATCGGTAAGCATAAAAGGCGTAAGGGTAGGGAGTGGGTTGGCCACTTCCATATTATATTCAGTACGCTGGTGAAGTCCGCCGTCGCTCGTACCATCAGCTTTAACAGTGGCTGTCCACTTACTGTCTGCTAGCCGTAAGCGGTAAGACAGGCGGGACTTCAATAATCGCTGATCAGGAGTATCGTAATAGGTGGTATCAAGCAGTTGTTTGTAGACTGGCTCAGCTGACAATTCCTTTAACAAAGAGGAATTGAGTAGGGTATTCAGGCAGGTTGGATCAGCCAGCCGTAATTTTAATTCTGCTTCTGTGTTTGACATGGAAAAACACCTCCTTGAGCTGTTATGTATCTATTCGCCATATAAAGCAAAAACGCCTTTTATAAGAAAACGGTTCTTTTGACATAATGTCAAAAGAACCGTTTTCACTCAGATAAGTCAGCGGGACAGTGCAGTATCGGTTTGAAACAGCTCCCGCCAAAGGGTGGTGGCAATTGTTTGGGAAGCTGTTGGATGAGCAATTAAGGCAGCCATTTCACGCATATAGTCAAGCTGCTCCGGGTTTGTAAGGAGTTTATTGACAGTGGTAGCGAGAGTTTGGCTGTTATGGGCCCACTGTGCCGCCCCTTTCTGGGTCAAATAAACGGCATTTTCTTCTTCATGACCGGGGATGGCCTGATATAATAGCTGGGGTAGTCTCATGGAAAGAGCTTCACTGATGGTAAGGGCTCCTGGTTTAGTAATTAAGAGATTGGCGACTGACATAAGTTCGGGAACATGTCGGGTATAGCCAAATACTTTGAGCGGGTGGGCCAAAGCGTACGTCTTGGCTAAAAGCCTGCGGCGCAGGTTTGCATTGCGTCCGGCTACCACCACTAGGTTGAAGGGTAAAAGTAAAGCATCAAGGGCTAGTACTGCTTGTTCAAGATCGCCTAATCCTAACCCCCCGCCCATGATAAGTAGTATTGGCTGATTATTGGAAAAACCTAGCTGCTGGCGAAGAATAGCTAGTTCTGTTTGCTCAGGAATATAGCTGAATTTTGGATTAACAGGTATGCCAGTGGCGTGAATGCGCGGTAGGCTAATGCCTTGGGTTGCTAATTTCTGTTTAAGTTCTGGGGTAGCGACAAAATACATATCTGTTTCGTTATAGCGCCAGAAACGGTGAATGGCAAAATCGGTAATAACACCAATAAGGGGCTGCGTAATTTTGTGGGTACGTTTAAGGTAGGCTGCAGCACCACAGGGAAAGGGATGGGTACAGATAATGGCATCCGGACGGTAGGTATTAATCAGCTTAAACATACTACGTTTCATGGATATAGCCATAAGGCTTTGGACTTTACTTCCTGGCAGCGGCATTTGCGAAAAGCGGTATAAGAGGTCATACATATCAGGAAAAATATCAATAAGTTTGAGGTAAGCGTCTTTTACTAGCGTATTAAGGTATGAGTTTTCACCTGCCATAAAATCAACCACTTGCACGGTGGCAGGCGCATGGTTTTCTATAGCTGCTTTGATGGCTAAGGCGGCTTGGGTATGTCCATCACCGACAGATGCTGAAACTAATAAAATTTTTGCTGGTTTATTTGTAGACGACAAAGTGATCACCTCGTCATTAACCTCAATATAATTGTTTCCTTTGCCCGCAAAAGATTATTAGTGCCACTTAATAGGTGTTAGCAATCTTTTTGCAGGGGATAAGAAAGTGTTACTTTCTATCTGGATAAAAAAACGCGCGCGTTCATTGCGAAATGGGCTTGCAATATCGGCGCGACGCATTGCGTCTTAATTTATTTGACTGTGACATTAAATAAGTGGCTGATACTAGCTTTTAGCTTTGCGGTCTTATAGTCAATAATATTATCCATATGTTTTATTGTACGCTTTAAAGTTAGCAAGGTCAAGATACATAATGGCAAAAGGGTTTTGAAATGCATGTAACTGCTATCCAATTGCCATAATAATATAGGACAAAAGAAAATGTTTAGTGAGGTGGCTTTAGGATGAAAAGAAAGAGTATTGGTTATTTGGTGTTACTAGTATGTTTGTGCATGGCGCTCATTGGTTGTAGTAAACAACCACAGAAAAAGCCCGAAACTCCTCAGGCGCCATTGGCTCAGAATCAGGCAGTCCAGCAGAATGAACCTGAGATTACTGTATTTATGCATGAAACAGGCGAAAAGAAAACCATGAAGATGGAAGAATATCTTGCCGGAGTAGTGGCCGGAGAGATGAAACCCGAGTGGCCGGTAGAAGCCCTGGCAGCGCAAGCCATTATTGCCCGTACCTTTACGGTAGAGGCCATGGAAACCAAAGGCGGTGTTCCTGAGCGTGGCACCCAGGCTTCCACAGATATCAAAGAATTCCAAGCTTATAATGCCAAGGCTGTCAATGACAATGTCAAAAAAGCTGTGGAAATGACACGCGGCATGATTATAACTTACCAGGGTAAACCTATAAAAGGCTGGTTCCATGCATCAGCAGGCGGCATTACCGCAACAGCAAAAGAAGGTCTTAACTACCGGGAGGCCGAGCCGGCATATATCCATTCAGTCCCGTCCCCGGATGAACTGGCGCCTGAAGACGTAAGAAATTGGACAGCTGCTTTTTCTAAAGAAGATGTCATAAATGCAATGGCTAAAATGGGAAAAAAGGTAAATGATATCAGCAGTGTAGAAATTGCTCAAAAAGGTCCATCCGGGCGGGCGACTGTACTTATGATTAATAAAGCAGTTGAGGTATCCGGACCAGAGCTTAGAGTGGCATTAGACAGCACAAAACTAAAGTCGATGCTGCTGGATAAGGTTATGGTAAGCGAGGAAAGTGTAACCTTTGTGGGTATGGGCTATGGTCATGGTGTCGGCATGTCTCAATGGGGGGCAAACCGGATGGCCAAAGATGGTAAGAAGCCGGAAGAAATTGTTACCTATTACTTCAAAGATGTACAAGTAGAAAAACGTTGGAATTAAAACAGCCTTGCTATTACCTGTAGTAAAAAGCCACAGAGTGAGCGCAGCGGCGGCATAAAATGCCGCCGTTTTGCGAGCAAAAATTGGCTTCGCACCCGTAAGCATTATCGTTGTACTATTACTCCGTTTTTCGGCATATACATAACTTGATTTGAAATAGCATTGGCTAGGAGGGCGAATTTTATGCCGATAGATAACAAGACTCCTAAGTGGCGGCATCAGTTAACGCTGGTTGATAGGGAGGAACTCAATGTGGATGGGGTTGTTAGCCTGGGCAGCTATGATGAAAAGGAAATTGTCATGGAAACCGAGCAGGGTATATTGATCATTAAAGGCGAAAGCCTTAATATTAAGCAGCTCAATCTGGAGCAAGGTAATATTATTATAGAAGGAACAATCAAGGGCATGCACTACGAAGAAGAGTCACGCCAGAAAAAAGGCCTACTGGAACGGTTTTTGAAATAAAGTGCGCAGCCGGGCGTTGTCGCTGTGGCTGTTCTTGCTGGTTGTATTTGTGGTTCAGGTTGTGGCAGTTGGTTTGGCAAGCATTCTGGTCAACTATAGCCGTGGTGCTATATATACAAGATTTACAGCAGAAACAGCGAACTTGCATGAGGTGAAGGACCTGCCTTATGCGGCGATCATTAACCAGGCTGGTACAAAGTATGGGGTTAGTCCAGGGCTTATTGCTGCTGTAATTAAGGCCGAGAGCTCGTTCGAACCCCGGGCGCTATCTAAGGCTGGGGCTTATGGACTGATGCAGGTTATGCCAGGTACCTGGCGGTTGGTCAATCGTCAGGCGTTAGTTTGCAGCGGCCGTCATGAAGGGGAATGTAGTAGTAACTGTTTTTATAATCCTGAACTTAATATTACAATTGGTGCTTGTTACCTAAGTCAACTGGTTAAACGCTATGAGAGCCACACAGAATGGGCAGTAGCAGCATATAACGCTGGGCCGGGAGCGGTTGATAGGTATGGCGGAATTCCGCCTTATGCTGAGACAACCGAATATGTGGCAAGAGTAGTTGACTATTGGTATCAGCTAAACGGACGGTTACAGCCAGCTGGGTTAACAGCTGAAAACTGGATAAAGGTCGCGCAGGTGCTGGGCTGGAGCAGCGTGATGACTGCCTTTGCGTTATTGCTATTGGGAAGGCATCTATTTCGGCGGTATCGGGGTTTCCGCTGGCGATAAAGCTCAATACCTCTTGTCCTGTCGTCATGGTGAAAGGTTAATGCTCAGTACACCAGCCAGGGGGTGAGAAGATGGAGTTTTCGACGCAGGTTAAGACATTTTGGGTTATCATGGCTACTGGCATAATTCTCGGCATACTTTTTGATACCTATAGGATATTGCGATGGCGGTTTCGTCCGCCCTTATTAGTAACCTCAGTTACAGATTTAATTTATTGCCTGCTTGCAGCGGCAATTGCGTTTGCAGCACTACTTATAAGCAACTGGGGGGAACTCCGATTATATGTGGTAATTGCGCTATTCTCCGGACTGTTTTTTTATTATCGCCTAGCCAGCCGTCATGTTATGAAGCTCATTATAAGCTTGTTTAAACTCACGGCCAAGTTTTTACAGCTGGTCAAAAGAATAGTTGTTTTTATTTTTATTAGGCCGCTGGTTGTAATTATACGTATGTTTTTTGCTCCAATTAAAATTATGGGAAGGAAGTATAAACGCTGGTACCAAAGATGGCGATCGCCACCGCCGCCACCCGAGGAAATACTGCCACCATGATAAGTGATCGGAATTATTTATAAAATTTCCAACATCAAGAGGATTTGTTATATAAAAGGCGAATATAATAAAAATCAAGAAATATGGTGATGTGTATGAGCAAAAAATGCAGGACAACAAGACAATTTAGTTGGTTTCGATTATGTATTGTGGTTATGATCGGATACTTTTGCTATGTTTTTATTGGTCAACAAACTGAGCTTTCTAAAATTCGTCAAGAATCTCGGCTAGTGAATGCCCGCATGACTGATGCGGTTGAGATCAATAATAGTCTGGCTGCAGAAAAGGAAAAGCTAAGCACAGCTGCCTATATCGAAAAGGTGGCCCGCGAACAGTTGGGTTTGGTAAAGCCGGGAGAAGTACCTTATATTCCTTCCCGGTAAACATCATTCTTGACACATTTTCAATGGCAAGAGTATAATATGGATTGCGGGTTCCAAAAATAAATAAAAAAAGTACGAGAGATTTTAAGGAGGAAATTTGATTAGTATGTCCATTGAAGTTGGCAGTGTTGTTGAGGGAGTTGTGACCGGCATAACTAACTTTGGCGCTTTTGTCGAGTTGCCGGGTGGAAAGGTAGGGTTAATTCACATCTCCGAAGTTGCTGACGTATACGTCCGCGATGTTAAAGATTTTTTGAAAGAGCAGGACAAGGTTAAAGTTAAGGTCTTATCAGTAGATGATCGCGGTAAAATCGGCCTTTCTATTAAGCAACTGCAACCTCCTGCGCCAAGAAAACCGCATACCAACGATTTCCGTCGTGCTAATAGAGTTAATAGTTTGACATTTGAGGATAAGCTAAGTAAGTTTTTAAAAGACAGCGACGAGCGCCAATCTGATTTGAAGCGCAGTACTGATTCTAAACGTGGCGGCAGTGGCGGTCGCGGCGGTGCTGGCGGTGGTGCCGGTGCTGGTGGAGTTGCGCATTAAGGCGGATTAGTCATAATGCGTTGTCATTATCGACAAAAAATGGAATAATTAATGATAATATAAGCAGGAACCACCTGGCGATGAATAGCCAGGTGGTTTTTTGACGTTTGTATTGAATTTATGTCAGATTATTTTATTACATGGGTGGCGTAAATAGACAAACCTCTTGATGGTAATTTATGTAAAATCTTAATTGGGCGTAAAACACTTTTTTACAGGGGTGAAGAACCATGCCAAAAGTATCTGTTATTACACTGCCTGAAGAAATTCTACAGGCACCACCGATGAGGCCGTCAGTAGAATTGAGGCAAGAGGAGAAACCGTTTTTTTCTTGGCAGGAACTTTTTGATTGGATGAGGACCAGAGGAAAGGAACTGGCTTATCAGCACAATTTGCCGCTGCATATCCTGGCACTTCTACTTGGGCGGGTATCGTTGCTGGGGGAGGTGGCTCCGTTTGGGCTAGCGATCTTTGCTGCTGTTGCCAGTTTGGCCAGAGAGCGGGCAGCAGCTGTTGGGATTTGGGCGTTGGTTGGTGTGTTGAGTGCGGGTTATTACCAGGAGGCGATTATATATCTACTATCAATGCTCTTATATTGGCGTTTATCAGACAAGCTGACGCGGTATGAAAAAAAAATACAAGCTGTTCCGTTGTTTTTGTTTGGGTGCATGTTTTTAAGTGGTGCAGCCCTTATGCCATGGCGGGATTTGAGTTTGTACGGTATGTTGTTGGTGATTCTTGATGCGACACTATGCATGATAGTGGCTTTTATTTTTCGTTATGGAGTACCGCTATTTCTTACTGATACAAAGGAACCACGGATCGAGTCTGAAAATCTGCTTGGCGGTACGATTATGCTTGCTATAGCGGTTGCTGGGTTGGGCAGTTTGACGGTATATGACTATAGTATACGCAATATTGCGGGCTCACTTATTGCTATGACGCTGGCCTTTAGCGGTGGTTCGGGTTTGGGTGCTGCAGTGGGGGTAACTACCGGACTAGTTATTGGGTTAAGTGATGGTGACGCAGCCACGTCCATTGCTATGTATGCCGTGGCAGGAATGATTGGTGGGGTATTCCGGGAACTGGGAAAGCCGGCAGTACTGCTTGGGTTTATTCTTGGGAGTGCCATTGCTGTGCTATATTTGGGACAACCAAGTCAGTTGTTGCTGGTTCTGATAGAGGTAGCAATTGCCGGAGCAATCTTTATGTTGGTGCCTGCTGCGAAACTTAGCCAGTGGCGGGAAAAATGTCTTGATGAGGTAGATGAGGGTAAGGTTGCCCAGCAAATGATTTATGCGGCGGTAGGAAAACTGAATAATATTTCCTGTATTTTTGGTGATTTAGCCAAAACCTGCAGTGCTGACAGTGACGAGGAATCGGTTGCCTATAATGAAAAAATTAAAGAGGGGCAGTTAGCGCACGTGCTTACAGCTGTTGGAGAACGGATTTGCGGTCCCTGTGTACGGAGAAGTGAGTGTTGGGATAAGAATTTTTATCTAACATATCAAGCTATGCTGGATATGTTAGCCCTAGCTGAGGCTGGAAAACTTAAAAATAGTACTATGCCTGGTATCATCCAAAGCTCGTGTGTGAACCGACAAGTGCTAGTTGAACTTATTAATCAGGCCGCGGAAAGTAACCAGATCCATTGGTATTGGCACAGAAAAATAGCAGAATGCCGTCAGACGGCTGTAGAGCAATTGCAAGCAACAGGAGTAATTATTGGCAACTTGGTACAAGAACTAAAAAGAAGCCCACAGACAGATAATGAGATTGCTGAGATGCTGGCAGAACAGGCAACTGAGCTAGGGTGTCCGCTTAGCGCAGTACAGGTAGTTAGTGAACAAGGCAAGGTTATGGTAGCGGCACAAAAAGCAGCCTGTGATGGGACGCGGGAATGTATCAATACGATTTTGCCGGTAACGTCCAATTTGTTACAGGAGAAGATGATTCTACATGCCGACTGTGGTAATAAAATTCGACATAAAAATTGCAAACTAACTATGGAACTGGATGAACGGTATCATGTGGAAACAGGTATGGCGACAGCTGCCAAAGCAGCGAGCCAGGTTTCTGGTGACACCTGTGTGGTTCAGTCAGTCAGTCGGGGTCGAACAGCACTCATTTTGAGTGATGGAATGGGTAGTGGTGAAGCTGCCGCCAACAGTAGTGGTCAGGCTGTGAGCTTTTTGCAGCGGTTATTGGCCGCAGGCTTTGATGTAGATACGGCTATTAAGATGGTTAATTCAATGTTGCTGATAAATATACCAGGTGATACTTTTGCTACTGTTGATATGGCAGTAGTTGATACATTTACCGGCGAAACCGAGTTTCTGAAGGTAGGTTCAGCTCCCAGTTATATTAAACGAGTCCGGGAGGTGACGACAATCAACCCGGTATCACCACCTATAGGGATATTAGATCATGTCGAAATTGAGCCTGTTAGGCGCGTATTGGCTCCAGGTGATATTGTAATTATGGTGAGTGATGGTGTCACAGATGCTGTCCATGGTACTGATAATGACAGCTGGGTAACTAATTTCTTGCGTCGCACAGGCAGTGAACGGCCGCAAGATATTGCTGATAGACTACTACGGCAGGCCATTCACTTATCTGGTGGTATCGCAAAGGATGATATGGCTGTGCTGGTAGCCAGGGTAACGGACAGGCCAGGAATTGTTCAATAACTATGGAAAAGAAACTCCCGGAATTTTTTAATTCGGGAGTTTCTTTATTTCAATTAGCAGGTAACGGGTCAGGCTTCTCAAAGCCTGCAAGCGGAATGCGTTTATAAGGTAATTTTACTAACATTTGCTCTGTAAGATCTTTAAAAATTATATCTATATTTGTGTCAATGCTTTCTGACTCTCTGTCATATTTAACTACTTTAATCATTTCAAATCTGTTTAATAGGGAAGAGTAAGCATAACATTTCAGCACAATATCAGATTTAATATATGTTTCATCAAACCAAAAGGTATGTTCTCTGTCCTGCCAGACTTGTGACAATTCAACAACAACGACCAGGTCTGCAGATAAGTTAGTCGCAAGTTCGGCCATGACCTTTTCATCAGTTAGGCGGGAAGTTTTATGTTCAACTAAATAGGTTTTGGTAGCCTTTTGCACTGCAGCAGCAGGGAGCAATGAATAATAGGGGTACTTGAAAGGTTTTATTATGGTGTTCTGTATAACTTGAATATCATCTAGATAACGAAAGTTGGCTGTGTTAATTGGCGGTAAAACGGCCACCTTGATAGGGTTAATCGCAAAAGCAGAAAACGGAACAGTACAAACTAGCACTAAGAGCAATAGCGTAACAAAAAAAATCTCAGTTTGTCGAATAGACATAGGTGAATTCAGTCCTTTCACAAGTATTTGGGCTATTTGCTTATTATATTATACAATATTATGCAAGCTACTAATGCATAATTCTGAAACATTGTGCCATACTAGGAATTGCAGCTGGGTCTAAGTGGCAATTACTATGCAGCAGAAACAAAGTAATTGCAGTATTCGATTGACGTCAAGGAGTTGAGTAACTTGAAAATATATCTGATTATACTGCCAGCAGCCCTATGTCCAGGTCTGAGAACATGAGTCTGCGTGTGGGAGTGCCGCAAGGGTTATTACATTTCCAGTATGGAACTGTATGGGAACGGTTTTTGTCTGAATTAGGAGCTGAAGTGGTACTATCTGGTGAAACCACGCGGCATACACTTGATTGTGGGAGTGTTCTTGATGAGATGTGTCTGCCGGCAAAGGTTTTTTTCGGCCATGCCTATCAGTTGCGTGATAAGGTAGATTATTTGTTTTTGCCGCGGATTGTTAGCATTCGGTCGGGGCAATACACTTGTCCGAAGATTATTGGCATGCCTGATGTGCTTAGAAATAATGTGGGTCACCTGCCGCTCATTATTGATACAAATATCGATATGCGGAAAAAAAGCAGGCCGTTGTACCAAGCTATTGTTACAATCGGACAGTTGTTTGGCTGTGGTGTAGTCGCAAGTCTGTATGCCTGGTTTCGGGCATGGCAGTACCGGGCACGAATACAGCCTGTGGGATGGGCTTATGATGGGCGGCCACGGCTTGCTCTTATTGGTCACCCCTATATCATCTATGATCGCCAGGTTAGTCTTGACACTTTGGGCAAATTGAACAAACTAGGAATGCAGGTTGTTACTCCTGAAATGGTGGAACGCGAAGAAATTAATCGTGCTGCGGCAAAACTGGAAAAAAAAATTTTTTGGTCTAATAGTCATACGCTTGCTGGTGCGGCTATGGCACTCATGTCAGGGAGCCGGACCTTAAGCGGCATTATTTTCATGACCTGCTTTGCATGTGGACCAGATGCGTTGGTAGGGGAACTTATTCGGCAACAAGCCAGCCAACTAAATATTCCCTGCATGCAGCTGTCACTTGATGAGCATACGGCAGAAGCCGGTTTAGTTACACGGTTGGAGGCCTTTAGCGACATGGTTAAGCGGAGGCAAAATACATGATTGTAACTTTTCCCCATATGGGAACGCTGAGTATTGTCTTAAAAGCATTATTTACTCAACTGGGATGTCAGGTTTTGGTGCCGCCGCCTATTACGAAACATACGATGGAGCTTGGGACAAGGGTATCGCCCGAAACGGTATGTCTACCATTTAAGCTGACCTTAGGTAACTTTATTGAGGCCCTGGAGCATGGAGCCGATACTTTGGTAACTTGCGGCGGCGAGGGCCCTTGCCGTCTTGGCTATTATGGGGTTATTCAACAAAAAATTCTGGAACAGTTAGGCTATCAGTTCAGGATGATTACGGTAGAGCCTAACTTAATAGAATCTTACCGGCAGCTAAAGTATGTTGCTCCCCATACAAGCTGGCACCAACTATATAAGGCCTTTCAACTGGCGGGTGCTAAGATGAATCTTTTGGATGATATTAGTAGTGAGGCTAATCGTCTCAGGGCTGGTGAGTCTGTACGAGGCTCCATAAATCTACTATGGGAACAGGCTGTCCGGGAGATTGATCTCGCAGAAAGCTGTCTGGCGATCAAGGGCTTGCGGGAAGATTTGTTACAAAAATTACAGGCGGTAAGGGTAGTGCAACCGTTAAATCCCCTGCGGGTTGCTATTGTGGGGGAGATATATGTAATGCTTGAACCTTTTGTTAATCAGAATCTGGAGCGCCGTCTTGGTGACATGGGGGTTGAGGTCTCGAAGACATTGCTTTTAAGCGATTATGTTAAAGGACACTTGTTGCGCCGCCAAAGCTATTTGGAACTTTATAAAAAGCTGTCGGCTATAGCGACACCTTATCTTGGTCACTATGTTGGTGGGCACGGTCAGAAAAGTATTGCGTATACTATTTTAAAAAAGCAACAGGGTTTTGATGGAATTATTCAGGTCTATCCATTTACTTGTATGCCGGAAGTGGTAGCCAAGAATATTTTGCCCAAGGTTAGTCAAGACATAGATATGCCAGTACTTACGCTTGCCTACGATGAGCAGACTGGCGAGGCCGGTATTATGACAAGACTGGAAGCTTTTATTGATTTATTAAAATATCGGCAGACTAAGCTGCGACAAACTATCAAAATCGACAGTGAGCTATCTTTCCTGCACTAACAAAGGTCAAGAGCACTGAATTACAGGGCGAATACGCCCTGTTCCTTTTTTAGTAGGTAATGAGGAGATAATGGTTAATAAAGGCAGGATATTTTGCTTTACGACGCGAATGGAAAACTAAAATGCCAACAAAGGCTATCACAGTAGGAAGCCGGGGATAGTAGATGCTTGATAAGGTAAAAACATGGATTAACAACTACCGGCTGGTTAAGCCAGGCGGCCGAATTTTGGCCGCCTGTTCGGGTGGACCAGATTCACTGGCCTTGGTTCATATTCTACATAGGCTGAAAGATGAGCATGGCTTTAGTTTGGCTGTGGCCCATGTAAATCACATGCTGCGTCCAGAGGCGGCCGGGGAAGCCGAATTTGTTGAGGCTTTTTCAACTAGCCTTGGACTAAAGTGTTTCGTTACGGCTATTGATGTATCAGCCTATAGTAAGGTTAATAAAATATCATCACAGGAGGAGGCCGCACGGTTAGTTAGATATCAGTACTTGCGCAGGATTGCCGCCGCATGGGGCGGTGCACAGATTGCCACAGGCCATCACCGCGATGACCAAGTGGAAACTGTACTGCTTAATTTCTTGCGCGGGGCGGGTAGTGGTGGACTTAGGGGGATGAAACCTTTAAACGGTGATGTTATGCGCCCGTTGCTTGCGGTCAGTCGGCCGGAGATTGAGGCTTATTGTGAAGAACAGGGGTTGCAGCCGCGGCGTGACAGCTCAAATTTTACGACAGAGTATCGGAGGAACCGGATTAGATTAGAGCTATTACCTGTTTTGGAGAAAAGTTATAATCCATCCATTCGGGAGGCCATCTGGCGGTTGGCTTCGTTGGCAGGTGATGAACATGATTATATTTGTGGGGAAGCTGCCAAACTCTGGGGCAAAGTGGCGATAGCGGGAGACTGCGTAGCTATTGAAAGCCAGGGGTTAGCCGCTTTACCCATAGCATTGCAGCGAGAGTTAATCAGGCAGGTAATTGAGAAAAAACGTGGTGCCTTGACAGGAATAAGCTTTGAGCATGTGGAAAAATTACTTACTATGGCACTTTCCGGCACAGTAGGTTCTTTGTTGACCTTACCAGGCGGCTTTATTGCCAGAAAAACATATGCAGGTCTTGTGGTGGAGAACGGCGTTTTGTATCAATCTAAGCCTGTGTGTTCAAAAGAGCTTGGGCCAGTAACGGTGGTGATACCAGGTAGTGCGACTATTGGTAGCAGTACAATAGTGGCAGAGCTGGTAGCAGCACTGCCACTAAAAAAAAGGAAAAATAGTGCAGCCTTTGATCTTGAGAAGTTGGCCTTGCCTCTCATTGTGCGGTCAAGAATGCCAGGGGATAGATTTCGTCCAACTGGACTTGATGGCAGCAAAAAACTAAAAAATTTCTTTATTGACTATAAGGTTCCTGAAGCAGTGCGCGACTATGTTCCCATTGTTGCTGATCAACAAGAAATCATCTGGGTTGCCGGTTACCGCCAAAGTGAGCATGCCCGGATTACTGAAACCACGAAAAAAATCTTGCAGCTTACCATTACTAAACAGGAGGAATTTTGAATATGAGTAATAATATGATGGATGATCTGGAGAAGATATTATTTAGTGAGACAGAAGTGGCTAGCCGGATAAAAGAACTAGGCGAAGCAATTACCCAAGATTATACAGGCAAAGAAATATTGATGATTGGTGTTTTGCGGGGCGCGGTAATCTTTATGGCTGATCTGGCCCGGGCTATCAAGTTGCCGGTAGCCATTGACTTTATGGCTGTATCGAGCTATGGGTCTACTACTTCCTCAAGTGGCGTTGTTAGGATTTTAAAAGATCTTGATGAGGATGTGGAGAATAAGCATGTGCTTATCGTAGAAGACATTATTGACTCAGGGTTGACTTTAAACTATCTCATGGAAAATTTGTGGTCTCGTAAACCAGCTAGTATTAAGATTTGTACGCTCTTAAATAAGCCTGATCGCCGGAAGGTGGAGGTGCCGATTGCTTACAATGGTTTTACTATCCCTGACTACTTTGTTGTTGGCTATGGACTGGAC
>Ga0316604_10000836_pt1 | contig 32244 bp, 27 predicted proteins | sample OWC_soil_day20_C_FD_207650 | JGI IMG/M metagenome (GOLD analysis project Ga0316604, IMG submission 207650) | Wetland soil microbial communities from Old Woman Creek delta, Ohio, United States - OWC_soil_day20_CT | ecosystem: Environmental > Terrestrial > Soil > Wetlands | place: USA: Ohio... | reverse complement strand
GGATTGCCAATTATGTATTGGTAGAATACGGTACAGGTGCAGTTATGGGCGTGCCTGCTCATGACCAACGTGACTGGGACTTTGCCGGTAAGTATGGATTAACTAAAAAAGTAGTAATTCAACCGATAGGCAAAGACATTTCAATTGAGGATATGACCGAAGCTTATGACGGTCAGGGAACAATGGTTAATTCCGGGGAATTTACCGGTTTGGATAATGAAACCGGTAAGGTGAAGATTGCCCAGTGGTTTGAAACACAGGGCATTGGTAAACGTCGCATTAATTATCGGCTGCGTGATTGGCTTATTTCCCGCCAGCGTTATTGGGGTGCGCCTATACCTATCATTTATTGTCCGGATTGTGGCACAGTTCCTGTGCCTAAAGAACAACTTCCGATTCTTCTGCCTGAAAATATTGATTTTGCCAGCGGTTCAGTATCGCCATTGGCGAAAGCTGATGATTTTATTAATTGCACATGTCCTAAGTGTGGCGGCAAAGCGCGGCGCGAGACCGACACGATGGATACTTTTATTTGTTCGTCGTGGTACTATTTCCGTTATACCAGTCCGCATAGTGCGGATGAGCCGTTTGATCCGGACAAAGCTAATTATTGGATGCCTGTTGACCAATATATCGGCGGTATAGAGCACGCTATTTTACACCTTTTGTATTCGCGGTTCTTTACCAAAGTACTAAAAGACGCTGGTTTGGTTAACGTCAATGAGCCGTTTAAAAACCTGTTGACCCAGGGGATGGTCATTAAAGACGGAGCCAAAATGTCTAAATCTAAAGGTAATGTAGTTTCTCCAGAAGAGATTATCGCCAAATATGGTGCTGACACGGCCAGGTTGTTTATGTTATTTGCGGCACCGCCGGAACGTGATCTGGAATGGAGCGATCAGGGAGTAGAAGGCGCATACCGCTTCTTAGGTCGTTTGTGGCGGATAATCGATCATTATGTGCCGCTAATTAAAACAGAAGTAGCAAGTGATGACCCCCAGGAACTAACCAAACCTGAAAAAGAATTGCGCCGTATCTTACATGTAACGATCAAACGCGTTAGCGAAGACATTGGTCAGCGTTTCAATTTCAATACAGCCATTAGTGCTATTATGGAATTGGTTAACGCCATGTATGCGCTCAAAGATCAGGGTGTAACACCAGCGGCAGCTTTGGCACGGGAAGTGGTATCTGCTTTACTGAAGATGCTGGCACCGTTTGCACCACATATTGCGGAAGAACTATGGCAAGAGACTATTGCCGAAGGTAGTGTTCATAAACAATTCTGGCCTACCTTTGATGCGGCTGCTCTGGAAGTGGAAGAGGTCGAGATTGTTCTTCAGATTAATGGTAAAGTTCGCGATAAAGTGATTGTACCTGTAGGCCTAACTCCCAAAGAACTTGAAAAGACAGCTCTTGAACAGCAACGGGTTCAGGAACTTATTGCTGGAAAAACAGTAATCAAAGTAATATCAGTGCCTAAGAAGCTGGTTAATATTGTTATCAAATAGGGATAATAATATAATTAATATGAGGAGGCTAATATAAGTATGCTTACCATTACAAACGTTACAGAGTTCAATGAAGAGGTACTTAAGTCAGATAAACCTGCTCTAGTTGATTTTTGGGCACCTTGGTGTGGTCCCTGTAAGATGGTAGCCCCGGAAGTGGAGACTATAGCCAAAAACTTTGAAGGCCGGGCAGTGGTTGCTAAGGTTAATGTTGATGAACAGCAGGACTTGGCTAGTCATTACAATGTTATGAGTATACCTACACTGGTGATCTTTAAAGCGGGCAGTGAAGTTGGCCGGATTACCGGTTATCGTCCACAAAAAGATATTGCTGATATGTTAGAAAAGGCACTATAAAATAAAACTCCCGGATAGCATCCGGGAGTTTTATTTTTCATAAGAAACTTGTATTTATTTGGAAGTTTTGTCATAATAAAAATACATGAAGAAAGGAGAGAATTTTGGTGTTTACAAGAAAATTAAATGTACTTATTACTATCATCTGTATAAGTATAGCATGTTTTTTACCAGTAATTTCAGCAGCGGAAGAATCAAATGAAAAAGTAGTGATTACCATTTTAACAGTAAATGATTTCCATGGTGCATTGTCTGAGGGTGGCAAGAATCCCGGCATGGCAAAATTAGCCGCTTTTTTGAAAGAAGAGGTGGCTAAAAATCCGGCAGGGACGATTATTGTCAGCGCCGGCGATATGTTTCAGGGAACGCCTGAATCCAATATGCTCTACGGCAAACCAGTAGTTGAAGCTATGAATGAGCTTGGATTTTTGGCGATGGCGATTGGTAACCATGAGTTTGATTGGGGTATACAGGTGTTAAAAGAACGTATTGCACAATCAAAGTTCCCCTACCTTGCAGCCAATATTATAGATAAAGCTACTGGTCGTGTGGTGAGTTTTGTCAAACCTTACACATTAGTTGAGAAAAACGGTGTAAAAATTGCTATAATCGGCCTGGCAACCCCAGAAACAGCATATAAGACCAACCCTAAGTACAGTAGAAACTATAATTTTGTTAATCCTGCTCAAATAGTGACACAGCTTCTTCCTGAATTAAAACAACAAGGAGCTGATATCATTATCGTATTGTCACATTTGGGCAGCGCCGTTGAACCGCTTACCCAGCAGGTTACAGGCGAAGCAGCTGACTTGGCGCGTGAGGTTCCTGCTATTGGTGCTATTATCTCAGGGCACACGCATATGAAAGTGGCTGGTGAAGTGAATTCAGTGCCAATCATTCAGGCTGCGTACAATGGACGGGCTGTAGGTAAGCTGGCGTTTACCTTTTCCAAGAATAACAGGGAAGTAGTAACAGTAGCGAGCGACGTTACTGAGTTAGCAGTTGATAAATTGGTTGCCGACCCTGCAGTACAGGAAATTGTTGATAAGGTACAGGAAGAAATAGCTCCTGTGAAAAATAAAGTGCTTGGCCAGGCAGTTAATGAAATGCATCATGAAAAATTCACTCATTCTGTTTTAGGTCAATGGGTAACAGATAGTATGCGTCACAGAGTTAAAGCCGATATTGCTTTTGAGAATGGCGGGGGGCTGCGAACCAGTATCCCGGCAGGTACGATCACGTTAGGCAACCTGTACCAAGTAGTACCATTTGACAATACGTTGATCACGGTAGATTTAACTGGTCAACAGGTCATGGCGGTTCTCGAACACGGTATTTATAATAAGCAAATCGGGATGCTGCAGTTTTCTGGTCTTATTGTGGAGTATGATGAATCATTGCCAGATGGTAAGAAGCTTGCTAAAGTAACCTTAAATGATGGCAGTAACCTCAGTCTTACGAAGACATATAAGGTTGTAACAAATGATTTCTTAGCACAAGGCGGAGATGGATTTACCATGTTTAGTCAAGGCAAACATCAATCTGACACTCAGATTCCATTACGAGACTGCCTAATAGAGGCTATAACAAAGACGAAAATCATTAATGCTACTGTCGATTCGCGTTTTAAGGAAGTTATACCAGTAAGCACAGTAAATAGACGTGCATCGTAATAGATATTCCGCAGTAAAGAAGTTTGAAGGCGCAAGTAGGTGATGCATTGCCAACGCACTACCTACTTGTAAAAATCTTTAACATGTTGTATATAGATAGGAAAGTTTGTGAGGTCAGCAGGGAAGATATTAAAACATGTCGAAATTATCATTAAAACTTGAATTCGAAGGAGACATAAACAAAGATGATAGGTTGTACTAAATTACTTTGCGGCACAGCTACCGTGTCGGATATCGTAAAATATGGGCGCAGTTCACAAAATTTGCCACCCCAGATGCTACAGTTTTCCTCAGATGCTACGCCCATCGTTGTATGGAATTCGACTAATCGCTGCAATCTGAGTTGCCAGCACTGCTACATTTCTGCTGAAGATCATGAATATGCGGGTGAGTTTACTACTGCTGAAGCCAAAGCGTTCATTGACGATCTAGCTACAATGAAAGTGCCGGTGCTTTTATTCTCCGGAGGTGAGCCGCTTGTCCGGAAAGATTTGTTTGAATTGGGCGCATACACTATTGAAAAAGGAATTCGTCCGGTGATTTCAACAAATGGCACCTTGATTACACCTGAGATGGCTAAGCGCATTAAAGCGACTGGTTTCCAGTATGTTGGTGTCAGCCTTGACGGTACCGAAGAAGTGCATGATTATTTTCGTGGCAAAAAGGGTGCATTTCAAGAAACCATTACAGGGATTCGCAACTCAATTGCGGCAGGTAATAAAACGGGGATCCGTTTTACGGTAAATAAACTTAACTATCATACGTTACCTGATATTCTAGATATTGTTGAACGCGAAAAGATTCCCCGTTTTTGTATGTACCATCTGGTATATGCTGGACGAGGCAAGGAAATGGCAGAGCTTGACACTACGCCTGAACAAAAGCGTCAGACAATTGAACTGCTAATTGAACGGACCCTGGATTTTCACAAACGCGGTATTGAGGTTGAAATTCTTACCACAGATAATCATGCTGATGGTATTTATATTCTGCAATATTTTGAACGCACAAATCCTGAACGTGTGCCGGAGATTAAGGAACTGTTAGCAATGCATGGTGGCTGTTCAGCCGGTCAGAAGATGGCTAATGTCGACCCGCAGGGTGAGGTACATGCCTGTCAGTTCTGGGGTCATAAGTCACTTGGCAATGTACGCAAACAGCCGCTTAGTCAAATTTGGCATAACACGCAAGATGAATTTTTATGCAAACTTAGAAATAAAGAAAAGTATGTTACTGGCCGCTGTGGCGAATGCCGCTACAAGGATTTCTGCGGCGGTTGCCGGATAAGGGCGGAAGCCATGTCAGGCGACATATGGGGTGAAGACTCAGCCTGCTATCTTGCTGATTACAAGGAGTAATTGAATGATAATCTCATGGAATACTACCCAGCAGTGCAATATAAACTGTGTACATTGTTATCGTGATGCTGGTGCCAAACGTACCGATGAATTAAGTACCGACGAAGGTAAAAAACTGCTTAGTGAAATAGCCAAAGCTGGTTTCAAGATTATGATATTAAGCGGCGGTGAGCCGATGCTTCGTCCTGATATTTATGAACTCATCACTCATGCAACTTCTGTTGGCCTTCGTCCTGTTCTCGGTACCAATGGCATTTTATTTACTGGCGATGTACCTGCCAAGCTTAAAGCGGCCGGCTTGATGTGCGCCGGTATTAGTGTGGATAGTTGTGATGCTGAGCGCCATGATACCTTTCGGGGCGTGAAAGGCGCTTGGCGGCAAACCATGGATGGCATCAAGGCCTGCCGGAAAGCTGGTTTGCCGTTTCAAATTCACACTACAGTTACTAACTGGAATGAAGCGGAAGTGACTGATATTACTGATTTAGCAGTTGATCTAGGCGCTGTTGCCCACCATGTTTTTTTCCTGGTGCCTGCCGGGCGGGGAAAAGACATTGAAGAAACTACACTTAAGACTAATCAATATGAAGCCGTATTGAACCGTATTCTTGACAAGCAGGCGACTACTGCTATTGAGATAAAACCAACGTGTGCTCCCCAATTCATGCGGATTGCCAAGGAAAGGGGCGTGCCGATGCGGTATACGCGCGGTTGCCTTGCTGGAACTTCCTATTGCGTAATATTACCTAATGGCGATGTTCAGCCTTGCCCGTATTTGCCGCTGAAAGTTGGGAATGTGCGGGAGACAGCCTTTGACACTATCTGGCAGAGCAGCCAAGTATTTCACAAGCTTCGTCATGAGCCGCTCAAGGGTGGCTGTGGTTCGTGTGGTTTTGATAGCTTATGCGGCGGCTGTCGTGCCAGAGCCTACTATTACTCAGACGGGGATTATCTTGCAGAAGAACCCTGGTGCAGCCGTGGCATTAGAGGAAAGCAATAAAAGCCATACAGAATAAACTACGACGGGATTGTTTCACAATCGTTTGATATGACTAGTACCAGATAATAGGTCATGGCGAGCAGATGGTGGCAATCTCGTTTTCCATTAGCAATATTGGGTAAGTTTGCGTAGGTGCCTTGGTGAGTGCGCATAAATGCTATTGGGTATTATATATAATAAAAAATATTTTTTTATTCTGACAAATGAAGAGGAAACAGAGAAAAAAAATAGAATACCAAATTAAGGATTATTAAGCAGTACTTATTTTTAAGGGGGGCGACTATGGAAAAGCGCGATACTCTTTGGGGACTATTTCAGAAAAAGAATATCAGTAGACGTGACTTTCTCAAGACATGTGTGGCCTTGACTAGCATGATGGGGCTGTCTACTGAACTACTTCCGCAAGTCATAGAAGCAGCTGAGAAAAAACCGTTGCCGCCGGTAATTTGGCTCCATGGTCATGAATGTACCGGCTGTGATGAAACGTTTATTCGGTCCCAGTCACCGCTGGCTTCAGACCTGGTGCTCAATATGATTGCTCTTGAATATATGGACGTACTGGCTGCTACCGCTGGCGAGCAGTTAGAGCATCATTTAGAAGAAACTATGAAACAATATTCCGGTCAATATCTTTTGATATTTGAAGGGGCTGTTCCAGAAGCGGAAAATGGCATATATTGCATGGTAGGCGGCAAGCCCATTATTGAGACACTGAAACGTGTAGCTAAAGATGCCGCTGCTATTATTGAAAATGGTTCTTGTGCTGCCTGGGGTGGTATTCAGGCCGCTAGGCCAAATCCCACTAAATCGGTGTCTGTCAGTGACGTAATTAGCGGCAAACCTATTATTAAAGTGCCTGGCTGTCCGCCAATTCCTGAAGTATTGACAGGCACAATTATGCACTATGTTTTATTTGGTCAGTTACCGCCTGTGGATAATCAAGGACGGCCCAAACAATTTTTTGGCAACAGGATTCACGATACCTGTTACCGGCGTCCTTTCTTTGATTCTGGTATGTTTGTCGAGAAGTTTGACGACATGGCAAGTAAAGCTGGCTGGTGCTTGTATAAGGTAGGCTGCCGAGGGCCAGAAGCCTATAATTCCTGTGGTAATATGCGGTGGTGGAATGGCATGAGTTATCCTATCCAATCAGGTGCACCTTGTGTAGCGTGTGCTGGCAAAAATTTCTGGGATAATGACCCATTTTATGAGCGGTTACCCAATATCCCAATGCCTAATACTATTGTCAATGCAGACAAAGTCGGCGCTGTTTTGGCTGGCGTGACTACTGCCGGTGTAGTGGCTCATGGTATAGCATCATACGTCCAACACAAACAACATGAGGCCAAAGCAGAAAAAGAGCAGCAAGGTAATGACCAGAATAAGCCTGAGCGCGGTCAAAATGAATAGTGGACAAGGAGGAACGGCATAGATGAAACATATCGTTGTTGATCCAATAAACCGGATTGAGGGCCATCTGCGGGTTGAAATCAAAGTAGATGAAGCTACCGGTAAAGTCGAGGATGCGCTATCTAGTGGTACTGCGTGGCGCGGAATTGAATTGGTTTTGAAAGGCCGCGACCCACGGGATGCTTGGCTGTTTGCTCAGCGGATTTGCGGCGTTTGTACAACTGTACATGCTTTAGGCTGTTTACGAGCTGTTGAAGATGCGCTAGGTATTGAAATCCCTAAAAACGCCAACTATATTCGCAATATAATTGCTGCATCCCAAATGATTCATGACCATATTGTGCATTTTTACCACCTGCACGCGTTAGACTGGGTAAGTCCAGTAGCTGCACTCAAAGCTGATCCTGCAGCTACAGCAGCTCTCCAAAACACTGTTTTGGAAAAATACAGCCTCAAGTTTGAGGGACCTGTTAGTTTTGATACCAGTGCCTATGCCAAAGATTTCCCCAAAGCAACTACTGCGTATTTTAGAGAAATTCAAAATAAGATAAAGGCTATTGTCGAGAGTGGACAACTTGGCATTTTTGCGGGTCACTATTGGGATCATCCTGATTACAACGTATTGCCGCCAGAAGCTCATCTCATGGCTGTTTCTCATTATTTAAACATGCTTGACCGTCAGCGAGATCTAGTATACTCGCACCTTGTTTTTGGCGGTAAAAATCCTCACCCCCACTATATTGTCGGAGGAATGCCCTGCTCTATCTCCATGAATGACATGAATGCGCCGGTCAATACTGAACGGTTAGCACTTGTGGGCACCTCAGTTAATCTGGGTATAGACCTGGTAAATAATTTTTATATTCCTGATCTACTGGCAATTGGCGATTTATTTGTTAAGGCAGGCTATGTGGACGGTGGTGGATTGGCCGGACAAAGGGTATTATCATTTGGAGATTTTCCGGAAGAAAAATATAACGGTGTTGCTAACGGCGATTATTTTAAAAATTTATTAGTCAACTCAAGTGGTGTTGTTGAAAACTTTGGCCAAGGTGTGGCAAAAGCTACCTTCTATCCGCTTGAAGGCAAAGACTTAACTGATCCGAACGTTTTGGCTGAAGGTGTTGAACATTCTTGGTACAATTATCCTGAAGCTGGAAAGGATCTTCATCCTTGGAGTGGTGTAACCAGTCCGCAATATACTGGTCCTAAGGAAGGGACCAAAACCAATTGGAAATATCTTGACGAAACTGGTAAATATTCCTGGATTAAGACTCCTAAATGGAATGGTAAAATGGCTGAAGTTGGGCCGCTGGCTAAGTATATTGTTGTATATACTAAGGTTAGACAGGGCCTTATTCAGCAGCCAACTTGGGCCGAAAAGCTTATTGTTGATCAAATTGATGCTGTGTCTAAACTTCTTAACTTACCACCGGAGACCTGGATGCCTACCACGGTGGGGCGGACAGCAATCCGCGGACTGGATGCTCAACTGAGTGCCTACATAAACAAATACTTCTTTGATAAGCTGATAAATAACATCAAAGCCGGTGATACTACAGTGGCCAATACGGCTAAATGGGATCCGGCAACTTGGCCGAAGGAAGCTAAAGGTGTGGGTCTACACGAAGCACCGCGCGGTGGTCTTAGCCATTGGGTAACCATTAAGGATGGAAAAATTGACAACTATCAGGCTATTGTTCCTTCAACCTGGAACGCTTGCCCACGGGATGACAAATCTGGTCATGGTGCTTATGAAGCCAGCATGATGGAAACCAAAGTAAAGATTGCCGAAAAACCGCTTGAAATACTGCGGGTGCTTCATTCTTTTGATCCATGCTTAGCCTGCGCGACCCATCTATTTGACAAAGAGGGCAAGGAAATTACGGTAGTTCGCACAGACCCGTATTTATAGGAAAAGGAGGATACCGGTCATGCGTCAAGGAGCCATGAAACCCTATTACCTGTTTAGCCCATGGACACGGATTTTCCATTGGGTCATGGTAGTATGCGTATTTATCCTATTTGTTACCGGGCTGTACATCGGTAACCCCTTTTTCCTGGGGACACAGGGGATGGAACCCACTTTTGCCGTTACTAATATTATGTCGATGGAGATGATACGATATATCCACTTTCTCGCTGCGTATATCCTTGTTATCTCCTTTATCCCGCGCATTTACGGCTTTATTATTAATCCAGGCGACAGGCTGCTGCCTAAGCCCTGGACGAAATTGTATTGGACCGGGATTATGGATACCCAAATGCATTATATGTTTATGCGGAGCAAACATCGTCCCTATTTAAGGAATTCGCTGGCTAGGTCAGGCTATTTAGCGGTGTATTTCATGTTCTTAATTGAGATCATAACCGGTTTCGCCATGTATTATATGGTTGAGCCTAACCGTTTTTTGGCAAAAATCTTTGGTCCTTTCAATAACTGGCTGGTCAATGAATATGTGGTACACATGATTCATCATTTTGTTGCCTGGTTTATCATCCTGTTTGTCATTGTGCATGTATATATGGCCATCAGGGCTGATTTCACAGAAAAAGGCAGCGAGATATCTGCTATGTTTTCGGGTATTAAATATATGGAAGAAGATCCGGATGATGTAGAGGATATAATAGATACTAAGAAATGCAAGGCAAAGTAGGAGCTCTATCTATGAAAAAAATTGTTGTTCTTGGTGTTGGCAATATCTTAATGCAAGATGAGGGGTTTGGTGTCCGGGTGATTGAAGAAATCACCCGGCGCTATACATTCCCGGAACATGTGCAAATTCTTGATGGCGGCACTCTCGGAATGGAACTACTACGCTTTATTGCTGGTGTCGATTGTCTGTTGATTATCGATGCGGTAAACGGCGGCGGACAGCCTGGCGAGTTTTATCAATTTGCCAATGAGGAAGTTAAGGTTTATTTTAAACAAAAGGTATCTATGCACGAATTAGGGGTTCAGGATGTGCTAACAGCGCTCGAACTTTTAGCAGAGCCAGTAAAAGAAATAGTCGTTTTGGGCATTCAGCCCGCTGTTATTGATATTGGTCTTGAACTGAGTCAGATTGTGCAACCGACTATTGATCAGGCTGTATTACGGACGCTTGCTGTTTTAGATTCTTGGGGTATAAACTGCCTTCAGCATACATAGTAATTTACAAATGCGGGAGGTGGGGCTTTGAACTACCGTGTTCTGTATGTTATTCTTACCCTGAGAGAAGAACCAGAGGTATTTCCCGCCGAGGATTACTGGTATAACCAGGAAAAGAATTGTCATGAGTTATTAATTACAGTCTTTGACCAAAAACTTTGGGTAGATACCCGGGCCGTGAAATTGAAAAAAGTATCAGGATCTATTTTTTGCTGGCAAGAATATGAACAAGGACAATACATAGAACTTAATCAATCAGATGCAGTTTGCCCCGAATGTGGCTGGTGGCGATGCCATGATTGTGACTCTTGCCGGTGTAATAAACCGTAATACAGGATTTATTACAAAAACAATATACATACTAGCAGGAAAAAGAATACTTTATGCGTATAATATATAATGGTATGACTTAATTCTTTCATGGGGAGTGGTGATTATATTACGCGGTATTCGTGGTGCAACAACTGTTACAACTAATAATCGTGAAGAAATCTTTGAACATGTCGCTGAACTTCTTGTGGCAATCTCACAGGAAAATGTGCTGAATACCGAGGATATTGGTGCAGTAATCTTTAGCTCAACCCCTGATCTAGATGCAGCTTTTCCGGCAGCCGGGGCAAGAAAGGCTGGTTGGACGCAAGTACCGCTATTTGGGACGCAAGAAATCGACTGCCCTGATGCGCCGGCGCTTTGTATCCGCGTACTGGTTTTGTGGAATACTGATCTTGGACAGCATGACATTAAGCATGTTTATCTACATGGTGCTGCTAATTTGCGTCAAGATATTCAGCGATAATGATAAGATTACCGTCTTATGGATAAAACCTGTTTTGCATTTTGCAAGGCAGGTTTTATGTTTTATTTTATAGAGTATAATTGCAATCACATTCCAGCAATGTAATAATATAGTGGTGACAAGGAGGTTTGCATATTAAATGAGTGTAATGAATAATTCGATATCTATTGTTGTGCCAGTATATAATGAGCAGGATAATGTTGATAACTTTTACAACGAAGTTGTTAAACATATGGAGCAAATGTCATATCGTTTTGAACTTATCTTTGTTGATGATGGCTCAAGCGATGCTACTCCACTTATTTTGGAGCGCTTAGCTACTGCTGATAAGCGGGTGCGGGCGCTTATTATGGCTCGTAATTTTGGCCATCAGGTGGCTTTAACCTGTGGACTGGATCATGCCCAGGGAGAGGCGGTTATTACCATGGATGGTGATATGCAACATCCGCCGGAAATGATACCTTTACTAATTGGTAAATGGGAGGAAGGTTTTCAGGTTGTCCAAACCGTTAGGATAAATACTGAAGGTGTATCCTGGTTTAAAAACATTACCTCAGGTATGTTTTATAAGCTAATGAATGCCCTATCTAATGTCCAGGTTACAGAGGGTGGCTCTGATTTTAGATTGTTGGATAAGCAGGTGGTAGACAGTTTTCGGCGTTTTCGGGAACGAGCTAGATTTATTCGCGGCATGATTAGTGCGATCGGTTATCGTCAAACGAATATTGAATTTATTGCTCCTAAACGGTTTGCCGGACAATCTAAATTTTCATTAAAAAAAATGCTGCATTTTGCCCTTGACGGGATTACTGCTTATTCGAAAACACCACTTCGTTTTGCATTTTATATGGGCATTATACTGGGATTTGGCAGCATTGCCCTAACTATGCATGTTCTCTACATAAAACTCTTTACTGCTGAGGCTGTACCTGGTTGGGCAACAATTACCGCTAGTATTCTACTACTTGGGGGGGTGCAATTGGCGGGAATTGGTATTATTGGCGAGTATGTTGGACGGATATTTGAAGAAGTAAAACAGCGTCCTCTCTACTGGCTGCGGGCTGAACTCGGTCAGCAAGCGGCAAAAAATAAAGAGTGAACTGTTGGTGGGGAAAATAGTTGACCTAATAAATGTAAAAAAAATACGGTTTTGGGAAGGAATTTTTAAGTTTAAGTCGAATAATAATATATAAGAGCATTATAGAAAGCCGAATCCAGCTCAGGTACGGGGGAACCAAGTTAAGGGGGTGAAACTTGATAAGCGCCAGCTTTTCAAGTAGGGTGCCTGCAACCCTAACCCGTCAGCTAACCTCGGAGGCCAGTGAGAGGAGAAACCAATTTGCACAATTTTTCCAGGATTATTGTCGCTTTATGCCTCTTTTTAGGTACAACTGCTTTTGCCTATGCGGCGGGAACATATGAGGCTGGCGACCGGGGAGATGATGTAGCCGCTATTCAAGCTCAGCTGAATAATCTGGGTTTTAATGCTGGTACAGCAGATGGCGATTTTGGAACTCTAACGGTTAATGCTGTTAAATCATTCCAAAAAGAACGTGGTCTTGAAACAGACGGTGTGATTGGAGCGCAAACCTACCGTGCTCTGATGGGACGGGATATTCCAGCCAGTCGTGATTCCTCTACCGCTTCGGTAAGGCGTATCATACAGACTTCCTTGAGTTACAGAGGGGTACCGTATGTGTTTGGGGGGACGACCCCTGACGGTTTTGACTGTTCTGGTTTTACTCGCTATGTTTTTGCTCAGAGCGGTATTTATTTGCCTCGAATGGCTGATGAACAATTTGAAGTTGGACGGCACGTATCGTATAGTCGTCTTCAGCCTGGAGACTTGGTGTTTTTTAGCACCTATACTTCAGGAGCATCTCACAGTGGCATCTATATTGGTGATGGTAGATTTATCAGTGCGACGTCTAGCAGCGGTGTAAGAATTGATAGTCTAGATAGTGGCTACTGGGGTTCATGCTATATTGGTGCTCGACGGGTGATGTAAACTAGAAAGGAAGGCATTGTTGGCCTTCCTTTTTTAGTTTAAATACAAGTATTAATGGGCGGATTTTTACATAAGTACTTGTATTTAATGCTAGTAACTGCGACAATATAAGTGGACAAGTTAAGCAGTATTAAGTGGAGATAGATTATGTTTAGTTTTTATTGGCGAAAGTTTATAGAACCATATTGGTTATTAGCTTTAACAGCTGTAATGTGTTTTATTGTTGCAAGTTTAGCGGGTTTGGCGGCGCCGCTGGTAGTTAAGATGCTTATTGACGATGCGCTGACCGGGGGAAATATTACATTTTTGCATTTGATTACCGCTGGTATCATGATGCTATACCTCATTCGTGGTTTGTTTTCCTATTTTTATGGATATAGTATGGCTAAAGCTGCTAATAAGATGTTGGCTAAACTCCGTCAGGACATGTTTAGTAAGCTGCAATCGTTAGATTATGCCTATTTCATGAAGAATTCTTCCGGAGAGCTTATTTCGTTATTTACCAATGATTTGTCATTTATTCAACAGGCAGTTACAGTAGGCATTCCTGATGCTATTGTTGAGTCACTTAATCTGTTGGCTATCGTAGCAATTATGATTTATTTTGATTGGGAACTGGCTATGGTGACTTTTGCTACGTTACCATTTATCATTATTGCCATTAGCTTTTTTAATAATAAAATTGGCCGTTTAGGGGTAATTGTTGACCATACGCTTGCTAAAGTTACAGCCATTATTCAACAATCATTGCTATCGGTGATCATCGTGCAAAGTTATGTTCGGGAAGATTATGAATACAAAAAATTCAGTGACAAGATTCAGCAAGCAGCTAGTGATTTGCTAAAAGCTCAGCGATTAAGCGCAATTTTGGTAGCATTAGTAGAATTTCTTGCCGCTATCGGTTTAACTATTATCGTTTGGTACGGCGGTCGGGAGGTTATTCAGGGCGATCTGAGTATCGGTGGAATGTTTGCTTTTCTTGTTTATATTATCAATATTCCGATGCCTGTACGCAAAATCAGCCAAGCACTAACTTATCTGAAACTTGGTGTGGTAGCATGGGGACGTATTAACAGCTTACTTAATGAACAAACTCCGTCTGTGGTTGATGGCTATTTACAGATGCCTAAGGCTGAGGGATTAGTTGAGTTTAAAGATGTGTCATTTGCGTACCAAACCGGCAACCTGATATTGGAAAATATCAACATTATTGCGCGGCCAGGTGAAGTGGTTGCTATTGTTGGACCCAGTGGGGCGGGTAAATCGTCATTTGCCAATCTACTCTTACGCTTTTACGATCCTAATACAGGAACTGTTTATATAGATGGAATAGATATTAAAAAACTTAAAATTGGTGATTTACGGCGGCAGATTGGTTTCATTCAGCAGGAGCCGGTGTTATTTAACACCACTATTGTGGAAAACATTCGCTATGGTAGGCCTACTGCAACCGTAAGTGAAATTGAGCAAGCAGCTCGATTAGCTAATGCTTACGACTTTATTAGGGAGTTGCCGCAAGGCTATAATACGATAGTGGGAGAATTGGGCGGAAATTTGTCTGGTGGTCAGCGTCAGCGGATTGCTATTGCCAGAGCGATAATTACTGAACCTGCCATATTACTTTTTGATGAACCGACCGCGGCCCTTGATACTCATACCGAGAACCAGGTTATGTCAGCTATTCGGCAAACCTGCAGGGGACGAACAGCCTTTATTATTACCCATCGTATGTCAACAATTATGTCTTCAGACCGGGTGGTGTATTTGTCAGGCGGCAGGGTGGCAGAAACCGGCACTCATCAGGAACTTATTGATAAAGGTGGCTTATATGCTCGGGCAGTCCAGCTTGGCAACTTGTATTGCACGTGAACTCGAAAAGTTAGATCATTATCCACATAATTAGGAGGTTTACCATGAACTATAGTAGATCAGAAGCGTGGCAACTGTTACGTAGCCATGTTCAAAGCGAAGTGCTTTTAAAACATTGTTTAGCAGTTGAGATTGCGATGCGAGCCTATGCCGCTAAATTTGGTCAAGATGTTGAATACTGGGGGGCGGTTGGATTGCTTCATGATGTTGATTTTGAGAAATATCCCGATGATCACCCGAATCATGGTAGAAAAATTCTTATTGCTGCTGGCTATGACAGTCAGTTTGCCACAGATGTAGAGGCTCACGCTCGTGATTGGCAGCCAGAGCGGACACTACTGCAAAAAACATTATTAGCAGTAGATGAACTGACTGGGTTTGTTATCGCCTGCGCACTGGTGCGTCCTGATAAAAGTCTTGACAATTTAGAGGTAAAATCAGTTATGAAGAAATTCAAAGATAAGGCATTTGCTCGCGCTGTCAATCGTGAAACCATGACAACAAGTGCCGAAGCTATGAAAGTTGACTTTAAGGACCATGTTGCCTTCATCATTGAAGCACTCGCTCAGGCTGTGAAATTGCCTGAATACCAGGAACTACCGCTGATAGGGTAGGTAACTAAGACCAAACATAAACTGGACAGAAGCTGCATATAGATTAATGAGATAGCTAAGAGGAGAGAGAGAATGGTAAAAAATGTCCTTAATAAGCTTACTGTTAATTTGTATGACCTCGATGTCCGGAAACAATTATTTGAACATTTGATAGTACTATTGAAACGTCAAGACGGATTATGTTTGCGGCCAATTGTGGCACTCTGTATTGGTTCTGATCGATATACAGGTGATGCTTTAGGGCCATTAGTCGGTACCTATCTTGAAGAAAACACGGAGTGTAATGTGTATGGTACATTAGAACATCCAGTTCATGCAGGTAACTTTGTAGAGACGTTAAATAGTATAACGCACCGTTATCATCATCCCCTCATTATTGCCATTGATGCCTGTCTGGGGAAAAGTCATGAAGTTGGTAATATTGAAATTTGGCAGGGCGGTTTGGCTGCAGGGATTGCAGTAGGCAACAGATTGCCTACTATCGGTGATATTTCAGTTATCGGTGTAGTCAATGCTCAAAGCCAGATTGGATATCTGGATCTACAAAGCACGTCCTTAGGCAAAGTGATGAAACTTAGTAAAGTTATTGGTGAAGCTATTACTGAGGCCCTTAATACGGTAGTAGTGGAGAAAATGTCTATTTGTACGCAGTCAGTTGCTAAGTAAATACTTGAAACATAAACAGAACGAGATTGCCGAAAAAGCAATCTCGTTCTGTTTATGTTCGCTATTCCTCGGGAAACAGTCTATCCCACAGCATATACAGTACGACCAAGGTACCAGCAAAGAATATACCAATATCAGCAATATAATGCTCCATGCAAGTCACGCTCCTTTGAGCAGCATACATTTCCTATTTGAATTATATGGTACTTGTATTTCTAGCGCAAGTGCGAGTAATAAAAATAAATTCTGCCAGGCACATTTTGCTTGTCTGCCCCATATGATGTAGTCGACAGACTTTTCGGGGGTGAATGACTAATGGCTCTTTCGTTTTTAACGGTATTGGCAACATCAATAATCAAAGGCATCACCCTACTTGTTTCTTACATAGCCAATAATACGTTTCCTTTACCGTTGTCAGAAAAAGATGAGCGTGTCTATTTACAGCGGCTAAAAGACGGAGATGAAGCTGCACGTAGTGTATTGATTGAACGCAACCTAAGACTGGTAGCCCATATTGTTAAAAAATTTGATAATACGGGCGAAGATGTGGATGATCTAATCTCCATCGGCACCATTGGACTTATTAAGGCCATCAATACCTTCGACCCGGCCAAAAAAATTAGACTGGCCACCTATGCCGCTCGCTGCATTGAGAATGAAATACTCATGCACTTGAGAAGTACTCGGCGCATTCGTACTGAAGTTAGTTTGTATGACCCGATTGGCGTTGACAAAGAGGGAAATGAGATAACTTTAATTGATGTGTTGGGAACAGCTCCTGATGTTGTGGGCGAAGCAGTGGAAAGTCTGTGTGAACAAGAACGATTGACCCGTGAAATCCATCGTCTGACAGCACGGGAAAAATGGGTGCTTGAAATGCGTTTTGGATTACCTGACGGCAGGCGCAAGACCCAGCGCGATATTGCCAAAATTTTGGGGATTTCTCGCAGCTATGTCAGCAGAATAGAAAAACATGCTATTACCAAGTTAGGGAAGACGCTGTCGGCAGGTGATATTACACCTAAGTAGCGATTGCTATAGAACTATTTGGACAGCATTGTGCAATAAAGAAGTTTGCAGGTGCAGGTGGTGATGAGAAGAGCCAGAGAACTGTTTTTACAATTACTCTGGCTCTGTGACAGTTATACTTACAGGGGCGCTTCTTCTTGATTTATATAGAGAAATAGATACCACTTCCTAGTGATAGTTTATCCTAAAAATTAAATGCCAAACAACGGTGGATAAGTTAATTTTCTGTGTTAGCATGGATACTGTAGACGCACTAAACGATATTTATTAAGTTGTTAATTTGCATAATTTAATTCTATATAGGATCCTATAAAGACTTACCAGCAAAAATGGAAGAAAATCTTTATGGGATTATATATAGAGTAAGCAAGTAGTTTCAATTGAACTATGTTTAATTCAGGAAGGAAAACCAAAATTTGTTTCTATTTTATGGTCAATCGTAACTTCGCTTAGTGTATTTAAAGCGGCTGATTCTTCTGTTTTTAGTTGTATCATGGCATGTTCCACCATAGTTAAATGCTTCTCCATTAATTTACGGGCTGACTGAGGTTGCTTTTGGATAATTGCTTGAAAAATAGAACAGTGTGATTCATGCAGGCGCTTTGGCATATCTTTCTGCAAAAACAGCTTTTGTCTCGAAAATTGAAGAGTACTTGTCATAAGATCAGAAACAGCGCTCATCAATTTAATTAATATAGGGTTATGGGCAGCCGCAAGTATTGCAAAATGAAAATCAGCATCAGCGGCAACACCAATTTCTCCAGAATTTACTTCATCCACCATACGTTGTAAAGCGTGCCGTATATTTTCAATATCTTCTTCTGTAGCACGTTTTGCAGCTAAAGCTGCAATTTCCAGCTCTAAAATTTTGCGTACTTCCAATAATTTCATAACATCGTCAACGTCAACCTGCAATAAGAAAGATAAGGGTTCTAACATGCCTTCATAGGAAACTTGACGAACAAAACTTCCTTCACCTGGGCGAATTGTAATAATTCCCATCATCTCTAACGCACTAAATGCTTCACGTACAGAAGCCCTGCTTACATTTAATTGGTCCGCAAGTTCACGTTCGGATAATAATTTGTCGCCTGGCTGCAATTTCCCATCAACAATTAGTTTTTTGATTTGTTCAATTACTTCTTCATAGATTTTTTTGGTTTTAACTGGTTTAAACATGTGATCCTCCGTACTCATTAGTAATATTTTTGCTGACTAATGGTTGTTTCAACCACTATTAAATACATGGCGGGCTGCATAGGTTGCTGCCCGCCATGTATTATGTTGGTAACTACGTATAGTTTACCATTCTTACAAATATTCTAGTTTAATCATACACTATTTTTTAGTAAGAGTCTATCTTCTGTTGCTTATTCTGTCAAGGGCGACACTGGTTTTACGGAATCATCCAGGTTAGGAAATAAGCCTGTAGATAAGTCATGATACCAACTACAACAGCTAAAATCAGAGAATGCTTTACTGTAAACCTAAATAAATCTCCTTCTTTACCAACTAAGCCGGAAGCTGCAGTTGCTACGGCAATACTTTGCGGTGAAATCATTTTTCCGCAAACGCCACCGGACGAGTTTGCTGCTACTGTTAAAATGGGATCGACACCAACCTGTGTTCCAGTAACCGCCTGTAGATTTCCAAATAACGCATTGGCAGATGTGTCGGAGCCTGTTAAAAAAACACCAAGCCATCCTAAGAATGGTGAAAAGAATGGGAATAAAGATCCTGTTCCGGCTAGGAATAAACCGAGTGTAGAACTCATTCCCGAGTAATTCATGATATAAGCTAAACCAAGTACACAGGGGATAGTAATTAAAGGTTTTAGTAATTGTAATACCGTTTTTGTAAAAATAGATATAAACCTTCCGGGGCCAACACCTAATACTGCTGCTGTGATTATACTTGCAATAAATAAGGAAGTACCGGCGGCGCTCAACCAGTTTATTTTAAATAGTGCCGCCATTGCTGTTGGGACTTTTGCAATTGGTGCGGCCTGAATAACGAGTTTATCTAAACCGGGAACTAATATTTTAAGAGTAACAGAGTCTAATGTTGCAACTACTGGCTTTAAGCCCCACAAAATAACCATTACAGTCAAAATGATAAAGGGTGACCAAGCTTTGACTACTTTGCCAAACGTCAAATTATTCTTGTTGGTAACAATTGTAGGTGCCGGTTCGTTAGCAAAGCGCCATATTTTTGCGGGCTTCCAAAATTTTAGAAAGACTGTTAACGAGATGATACAGGCAAGTGAAGATAAAATATCGGGAAGTTCTGGTCCGATATAGTTTGAAGAAAACCATTGCACACCGGCAAAGGATACACCTGCAACTAAACATGCGGGTAAAACTTCTTTGGTAGCCTTCCAACCAGACATTAGCAGGACTAACCAGATGGGAATTATAACAGAGAGAAATGGCAATTGTCTGCCAACCATGGCACTGATTTTCATTGTATCTAGACCTGTAACTTGTCCGGCAACGATAATCGGAATACCGATACCACCAAAAGCAACTGGAGCAGTATTAGCAATCAAGCATAAGCCGGCGGCATAGAGCGGACTAAAGCCAAGACCTACCAACATGCCTGCAGAGATAGCAACAGGAGTACCAAAACCAGCTGCTCCTTCTAAAAAGGCACCAAAACCGAAGGCGATTAGAAGACCTTGCAAACGACGGTCATCTGTAATAGTAGCAATGGAATCTTTTACGATTTCAAATTGCCCTGTCTCAACCGTCATATTGTAAATAAAGATGGCAGTAAGAACAATCCAAAAAATCGGGAATATCCCATAAAAAGCCCCCATGCCTGTAGCTGTAAGCGCAAGGGCTGCAGGCATTTTGTATATGAAAATTGCAACTAAGACCGCAGACGTGACGGCGATAGCACCTGCAATTTGTCCTGGAGTACGGCGAATAGCGAGAAGATAGAAAATTACGATAATGGGAATTGCAGCAAAGAGGGATGAAATTGCCAAATTATTCATAGGATCATAAATTTGAGTCCATGTCATCATATGCACCTCTATTCTTAATTTTACCTATTGAAATTACCGATAAATTGCAATCAAAGGTTAATTTGTCTCACCTCGCTCTCAATAACCAATATTTTACATGCAATCTGGACTGGTGGTCTGACCAGTGTATGTGCATTTCAACATCGAATATTCAAAATCCTGCTTCCAAATCGAGATAATTCAAAAAAATATAAAAATATAATTAATTTGTCATGCTAGAAGGATTTTTGCTATCTAATTCAGAATATACTGGTCAGACCACCATACCATCATACCGCAAACGCGATGTTTTTTGTGAAAATAAAAAAAAGGACGTGACGTATGAAAAAAACAAGTAAAAACTGGAAAGAAGCATTCCCTAAGGAAAGCTTTGGTAATCAATTTTTTGACGAATTCGTAACTCGTGCCCAAAATGTGGCCGCTAAGGTCATTCGGGTAAAAACAACAATAGAGGCACAAACAGCCATTCTTGATATCATTAAATCTAATAATGCCAAAAAAGTGGTTGCTACCCAGGAAGTAATATCTCCAGCTAATGGCTTGGCCGATACTTTAAAAAAGATTGGCGTGCACTTATACACAACGCAATCTGATATTCGCAATCATGCCGATACAGCAGATATTGGTATTGCCGGTGTTGAGTTTGCTATAGCTGAGACAGGCAGTGTTTGTGAAGATGGGCTGGCTATTGAGCAACGTCTGATTACTACTCTTCCACCAGTATCTATTGTTATTTTAAATAGCAATTATGTTGCAGCTACTATACAAACGGCTTTTGGAATAATTTCTAAGGTGTTTGATCGCGGATATATCAGCTTCATCACTGGGCCTAGCCGTACATCAGATATTGAGCGAGTCTTAACTATTGGTGTACATGGCCCCAGCCAACTAATAATTATCGCTATTGATGAAGAGATAAAGGGGGTATAAATAGTGACAAGTTCTAACCGCAACCTAAAACAAGAGATTAATGAGAAATTAATGGATAATACGTTACGCGGTGCTTTAAACCGATTCGCCGAAGCGTATCCTATCGCTCGCGCCAAAGCCTATGAAAATGTGGACGATATTGATGCTTTGCGTAATTCCGTGCGGGATATGAAAATAGACACGGTAAAAAGAATTGACGAAATTGCTGACCAATTTGAAGCACAAGTGACTGCGCGCGGCGGTAAAGTTTTTCGGGCCAAAGACGGAGATGCTCTCAAGCAATATCTATATAATTTATGCAAGGAAAAGGGTGTTAAACGGATTGCAAAATCTAAGTCAATGGCCACAGAAGAAATTCATCTAAACCATTTCTTGGAGGAAAAAGGTCTCTATGTAAAAGAAACAGATTTAGGGGAATGGATTATTTCTATCGCTGGTCATAAACCTTCGCATATGGTTATGCCTGCTATTCATCTGGACCGTAACCAAGTGGCCAAATACTTTTCGCAAGAACTGCATAAGGATATTGAGCCTGATATTGCCCTGATGGTTCAAGAGGCCAGAGTTACATTGCGCGATGAATTTTTGCTAGCAGATATGGGTATTACTGGAGCCAACTTTGGTATTGCGGAAAATGGTGCCATTGGTTTAGTAACCAATGAGGGAAATGCTCGCTTAGTTGCCACACTGCCGCCGATTCAAGTTGTTATCATTGGTTATGAAAAATTAATTCCAAAAATTAAAGATGCTGTACCCATTTTAAGTACATTACCTAGAAATGCTACCGGTCAGTTGATGACAAGTTACATGAGCATGATTTCCGGACCGGCGCCTGCCCTGGTAAAAAAAGATGGACAATGGGTGGAACAAGAGAAGGAACTTCATGTTATTCTTTTTGATAATGGACGACTGAGAGCTGCAAAAGATGATAAGCTCAAACAAATCTATCAGTGTGTTCGGTGTGCATCTTGTTTAAATGTTTGTCCAGTTTATACTTTAGTTGGTGGACATGTTTACGGTCATATTTATGCGGGTGGAATTGGAGCTATTTTAACTGCTTTATTAAATAGCATGAATGATTTTAAACAAATTAACGAAATGTGCATTGGCTGCCGTCGTTGTACTGAAATCTGTCCTGGGAAAATTGATATTCCAGGCTTAATTGAGTACTTGCGTGCTAAAACTGTTGAGCAAGAAGGACTGCCTTTTGGTGTAAAAGCAGTTTTTGAAAATGTTCTTGCTAACCGCAAGGTATTTCATAATTTACTGCGTTTGGCTTCTATTGGGCAAAAACCGTTTACAACCGGACGAGTAATCAGACACTTGCCGTTATTCTTTGCCGGATTGACAAAAGATCGCAGCTTGCCTGCTGTTGCGGATACACCTTTCCGAGATCGAGTGGCAAGGATTACCAAACAAGTGAAGAAGCCTAAACAGCGAATAGCCTTCTTCAGTGGTTGTAATATTGATTTTGTTTTCCCGGAAATTGGCGAATCTGTTTATAAAGTCTTACAAGATCTCAATCTGGAAATGGTATTTCCTGAAGCCCAAAGTTGCTGTGGTAAGCCGGTAATTGGTATGGGTGATCTAGAAACAGCTAGAAAAATTGCCAAACAGAATATTCTTGCTTTCGAAGAAGCCAAAGCTGATTATATTATGTTTGCTTGCCCAACATGCGCTGAAACCTGGCATCTTACCTATGTTGAATTATTTAAAGATGATCCGGAGTGGAGCAAGCGAATTGAAAAATTAGCTCATAGTGTTCGCGAGTTTACAAGTTTTGTGGCAAGTGAATACGAAAAGCTTGGTCGGCTTAAAAAATCGACTGGTAGACAGAAAATCACGTATCATGATTCCTGCCATATGAAACGTGGCCTTAATATCCACACTGAACCAAGAAAGTTATTAGCCTCGGCCCCAGGTTATGAGTTTGTTGAAATGCAAGACAGCGATAAATGTTGTGGAATGGCTGGTGCTTTTGGTATTAAATATACTGAACTTTCTATGCCAATACTGAAGAAAAAAATCGATACTATTAAAGAGTGTGGTGCTGATGTAATTGCTGTGGGGTGTCCTGCCTGCATGATGCAAATCCAAGGCGGTTTGGATAAACAAGCTCCGAATATTAAAATTAAGCATGTAGCTGAAATTCTTGCAGAGCAAATAAAAGAATAATAATATAACCAAACACGTGCTGCATATTGACAAGTGGAAACCGGTGAAGTATAGTGGAAAAAGCAAATGTTTTGATCTAATTTCATATTTTTAAATGTGATGAGGGAGAACGTTGTATTTTGAAACGTTTCAGAGAACCGGTGGTTGGTGCGAACCGGCAACGTTAGAAATATAAGGATCACTCCTGAACAGCAAGGCTGAATCGTAAGAAGTAAGCTACGCCGGTATCAGCTCCGCGAGGAGTGCAGTCGTTATTCTGCTAGGGTTGTTAGACCTGATGAGAGATGCAGATAGTTTTATCTGTAAAAAGGGTGGTACCGCGAGAAGAATTGCCTCTTGCCCCTTTAAGTCAATAGACTTAAAGGGGCAAGAGGTTTTTTGTTGTATTTTTAAATTAGTAGGAGGATGATTATGAAGTATCTAGAGAAGTTGGCTCAGTTTATTTGCAAGTATATGACGCTGTGGGTGGTAGTAATTTCGGTCATCGCTTTTTTTTACCCAGCACCGTTTAAACCGGTTGGCAAGTATATTTCGTATATGCTGGGAGTTATTATGCTGGGAATGGGACTTACTATGTCGCTTGATGATTTCCGTTTGATTTTGACCCGGCCTAAAGATGTTTTTTATGGTGTGTTTTTCCGTTATCTGATCATGCCGCTCGTTGGTTTTGGCGTAGCCAAGATGCTGGGTTTGTCACCTGCACTGGCTGCAGGGATGATACTTTTGGGGGCCAGCCCAAGTGGTACTGGTTCCAATGTTATGACATATATAGCCAAAGGGGATACGGCGCTGTCGGTTACTGTTTCAAGTGTGAATACCATATTGGCACCAGTGCTTACCACCTACATTTTTTCATTTCTGGCTGGTGGCATGATTCCCATTGATATTGGGGCACTGCTTATGGATATTGTAAAAATTGTTTTAATTCCCGTAGGCGTCGGTGTTGCGCTGCATACGGCAGCACCCAAAATGGTGGAGAAACTTACCAAGGTTGTTCCGGCTGTATCGGTAATTTTCATTATCACGATTATGTCTTCAGTGGTAGCTCTTAATGCAGCTAGAATGGCGACAATGGCGCTGGTGCTTTGCGTAGCAGTGGCCATTCATAATATAGCTGGTCTGGTTCTTGGCTATTATGCCGGTAAATCTGTCGGCATGTCTGAGAAAAAATCCAGGGCAGTTACCTTTGAAATTGGTATGGAAAACTCCGGCCTTGCCGTAGCATTGGCATTAGCGCATTTGGATCCCATGGCGGCTCTGCCGGGTGCGGTTATGACGGTCTGGGAATATATGACGGGAAGCTTGCTGGCCAGCTATTGGGGTAATAAATCAAGTAGAGAAGAGCGGGCTGAGGAAGCAGAAGTGGAAGTGCTGACCTAAGAACAGGGAGTATCATGTAGCACTAGTTAGCTATTGTTTTCCGAGCAATTGAATTTAATGTTTGACATATAGTGCATAATAAATTACAATATTTATTAAATATTTGTAATTTATTATGCACTATATGATCTAAGCGTCAATGAAGACTCTTCAGCTTTTAGCAGGAGAGTCTTTTGTTTTTAGAAGCTGAAATTGCAGGCGAATAGCGGTTTTAGCTTTTAAGGCTAGTAGAGAAAGGAGTGATTTAAGTTACACGAAGGAAACGCCTATTATCCCGCTCGTTGTTATCGGTGTTAAGATTTAAAAATGAGGAGGACATGCAATGAATTTAAAACGTACATCCTTGTTTCAGCGTATTTCACTTGTCAGTTGTATTTGTTGTTTAGTATTACTATTTAGTGCTACTACTTTTGCGGCACAAAATAGCAGTTATCAGGATGGGATTGAATTTGGACGAGTACACTCAGTAGCAATTCAATCTAATGTTGCTGCACTGGAAAAAATGGCAGATCCTAATAAGGTGGATATGGCTGCTGTTATGGCACAAGCCTATCAAGATGAAGAGTTATATAAGAAAGTAGTTCCAGATAAAGTGAGTTGGATGCGTGGTGTTGCTGAAGGCGCTAAACTTCCTTATGATAGAGTATTGGTATTAAACTCTGTAGATCGGAATATTACAGGATTTCAAGGTGAATGTACGACCTTTATGGCTCAAGGTACTGCTCTCAAAAGTGGTAAAGGAACTATAATATCCAAAAATCGCGACCAATCGGCTGCCACTTTATCGGAAATTGGTCTGCAGGAAAAATCTCGGCATACTTCAGATGAAGTATATCAGGCAGCGTACATTGATATTCCTCAAGTAACTGAAACCTATAAATTCATCGGCTCTCGTACAGCAGGGCGCTGGGGTTATGGCATGGGAATCAATGAATTTCAGGTAAGTGTCAGTGATAATGACTCCACCAGTCGTGATATGTTAGAGTTTAAGAAAGGTCTGCACGATAATGATGTAGTACGACTAGTTCTGGAACGTGCGAAGACAGCTCGTGAGGGTGTAGATGTAGTCACTAATCTGGTGGAAAAGTATGGTCAGGCTTGGAACGGCATTATGTTTGAAATTGGCGATCCCAATGAGTTGTGGATTGTGGAAGTTACAGGTCACCGCTGGGTGGCTAAAAGGTATGTAGACACAATTACAGCTCGCTCCAATCAATACCAAATTGGTGATGATTATGATTTGTGCTCGAAGGATCTAGTTCCCTTTGCGATCGAACAAAAATGGGTTAAAGAAGGCACGCAAAGAATAAATTTCCGCAGTGTATATGGCACACTAGAGCTTTATCCTGAAAGTAACGATAATTTTGCTAAACGTCCTGCTGTTGAAAAACTGTACAATACGGAAATGCGTTATCAAAGAGCGATGGAATTATTAACAAAAGCAAACGGACAAATTGATGCAGGTACGTTAATTCCGTTTACTCGAGATCATTATGACACTTATAAACTGCCCAGCGGCAAAGTGATCGATATGCATCAAGTTCCCTTTTATAGTAGTGATGTTGTTGACTGGTATAATAGAGAATGGATGGCTCAGTGGCCAAAGAAGGATACGATTGAAACTTCAATGTATATTCGTGGCGTTTGTGGTCATGATTTAGGATGGGGAGCAACAAGCTCAACCGGAATGATGATATCCAGACCTGACGTTCCGAATGAGTTGGGTTTAATGCTTCATAGTTATATGCAGCCTTGTAGCAGTACTTATGTACCCTTCTACGTTGGAATTACCAAGGTAGATTCAAGATATAGTACACCACAGGCAGCATATGCTTTCCATGATATTGCAATGCGTAGCTTTGGGTACTATAAGCTTTACCACGAAGGGATCCGCGCGGCATTCGATCCTTATGAAAATCAACTATTAACAGATATGCCGACATTCGAACAACAGTATATCAGCCTCAGAAATTCCGGCAGTAATGAGGAAGCTCAAAACGCTATTAATAAATTTGTCGCCGAAAAATGCGACAGTGCTCTAAAAGCCGCAGACAAAGCGCTGGCTAATATGGAGGAGGCTACTGTTAAAAACAGTGACTGGGAGGCTAGGTAGTGACATTTTGAAGACCGATAAAGCGAGGGTAACAACTATCAGCGATCAATGGGTCTCCGGTATATAGAAATCCGCCGTTTAAAAAACGGCGGATTTTCGCTTTTCTTTATGGCGTATTAGCTAAGTTTGTTTGTTATCATAGTACATTACCGATGCACTCCTTACATACCTGGATCACGAAATCCATCTCTTCGCGGTTAATTGTCAGCGGCGGATTGAAGTATAATACATCACCAAGCGGTCTGAGCACAACGCCTTTGGCGAGGGCCTTTTTGTAAATTTGATAACCAATTCGTTGTTTGGGGTCAAAGGGTTGTTTTGAAGATTTGTCTGCTACTAGTTCGATAGCATTAATTAGGCCGATGGAACGGGTTTCGCCAACATGCTTGTGATTAATCAAATTGTCGCTAATCAATTGTCGAAAATAATTGGCATTTTTATTGGAGTTTTCCAAGATACATTCTTCTTGCATAATCGCAAGCACTTCATTTGCCGCTGAGCACGCCAGTGGGTTGCCGCTGTAGGTATGGCTGTGCATGAACGCTTTGCCTTCGCTATAGTCGGCGTAAAACGCATCATAGACAGTTTGCGTGGTTACCGCAAGCGCCATTGGCAGATAACCGCCTGTCAGTCCCTTTGACAGACAGATGATGTCAGGCGAGATATTGGCATGGTCGCAGGCGAACATCTTGCCGGTTCTGCCAAAACCTGTGGCAATTTCATCGACAATCAGGTGTACTTTATATTGATCACACGCCTGACGAAGTTTCTTAAGGTATATTGGAGGATAGATCTTCATGCCGGCCGCTCCCTGTACAAGTGGTTCGGCGATAAAAGCACATACCGTATCCGCATAGTTTGCGAAGGCCTGTTCTGCTGCCGCGAAACAGGGCGCCTGGCAACTGTCGCGGTGCTGTCCATATCGGCAGCGATAACAGTCCGGTCCGTTCACGCGAATGATATCAAGCAACATCGGCTTATATATACGTGAATATAAATCGACGCCGCCAACAGACAAGGCGCCTACGGTTTCTCCATGATAAGCGTCGCTCAAAGCTATAAACCGTGTTTTTTGCGGGTTACCTGTCTGATAGTGATACTGAAAACTCATTTTCATGGCGGCTTCGATCGCTGAAGAACCATTATCTGTAAATAAGAACTTGGTCAGTCCGGCCGGAAGTATCTGGGAAAGGCGGTCACAGAGATCGATAGCGGGAGTATGGGAGAAGTTTGCGAAAATAACATGCTCAAGCTTGTCAATCTGGTTTTTAACAGCATTGTTAATACGCTCGTTGCAGTGGCCCAATAGGTTACACCACCAGGAGCTGACGACATCAGCATAACGCTTGCCGTGAACGTCATAGAGATATAGGCCTTTGGCATGGTCGATTATGATCGGAGGCAAGTCTTCGTAGTCCTTCATTTGTGAGCAGGGATGCCAAATATGTTGCAAATCTTTTTGTGCCAAATTCATCAGTTAGACCTCCTTATAAAGATTGCAAAGAGCAGTCGTTTCCATATCGAGGTGTGCTGCATGACAGGCGACACAGGCGACGACAGGCAATTTTGTTATACGCTGGATACTATTCCTGTTATCTTTGTGTAAAAAGTTAGTGTCATCATAGTTATTGAGAATGAGCCCATTTACAGTGATCCCCAGGCTTTCGGCATAACGCACGGTTAGGACGGCGCTATTGATGGAGCCGAGTTCTGCTGAGGATACAATGAGTAGATCAAGATTTAAAAGCTTGATGATATCGGTTTGCATCAGTATTTTATCATCCAGGCGTAAGGGACAAACAATGCCGCCACAGCCTTCCACCGTGATAAAATCGTGTTGCCGTGAAAATTTAATAAAGTCGGCGAGGATAACGTCAGGCTCGATTGGACGGTGTTCTATCTGCGCGGCCAAATGGGGAGATACCGCTGGTTCATACATATAGGAGGTTAACGCCTGGGGCGGGATAGGTAGTCCGGCGATGTCGGCGACAAATTTACAATCACCGGGTATCAATTTCCCGCCTACGAATTCCGCACCACTCAGCGCAGGCTTATAGTAACCTGCGTTGATATCGCTGCTGCGGAGTTTTTTTACAATCAGCCCGGTAACATAGGTTTTGCCGACATCAGTTCCGGTTCCGGTGATAAAGATTCCTTTACTCATGGAATTTAACCTCAAAACCTAAATCTTTTAGTAGGGCCATATCGTTACTGATACTGATCCCAGCTGTTGTCAGCATATCGCCTGATATCGCTGCGCTTGCGCCTGATTGGAACACAGCTTTGCCTTTGTCTGCCAATAAACCGCGGCCGCCAGCCAAGCGAATGGCGGCATCTGGCAGGATGAAACGGTAGACGGCGACAATACGCGCTACCTCATCAGCCGTAAGTTTGGGTGTATTCCCGAGTGGTGTACCTTTAATCGGGTTTAGCACATTGACGGGAATCGATTTTACTCCCAGAGACCGGAGGTCAAGAGCCATGGCAATCCGGTCTTCTATTGTTTCGCCAAGTCCCATAACGCCGCCGCTGCAAACTTCTAGTCCTGCCGCCAAGGCGTTTTTAATTGTTGCGATTTTATCGTCATAGGTATGGGTGGTGCAGATATGCGGGAAATAACGTCGCGAGGTTTCGAGATTATTGTGATAACGCGCGACGCCAGCTGCTTTAAGCTGCTGTAACTGTTCGAATGACAGCAGACCGTGAGAGGCACAAAGCGAAATAGTACAGTTGTCACGTAACGCACGGTATCTCTCGCAGATCATATCCATCTCAGCGGCAGACAGATTTCGGCCTGAAGTGACGATGGAGTAGCGGAGAACACCGTTGATTTCGTTGTAAACTGCTGCTTTTAGGAGGCATTTACTGTCTAGAAGCGGATATTCTTGAATTTCTGTACAGTAGTGGACTGATTGAGCACAATACTTACAGTCTTCTGAGCATCTGCCACTTTTGCCGTTAATAATTGTGCAGATATCAAAGGCGTTCCCGCAGAAATGTTTGCGCAGCTCATTGGCAGCTGCGCATAGTTCTTTTAAGGGAGCGCTGTACAGCGAAAGAGCATCTTCCTTAGTCACTTGATAATCGTTGATAACATCAAACTTTAAACGTTGAATAAGATCCATTTTAGCGAACTCCTTTGTTTAAGATGGGGATTAGGCGTTTTGCCAGCATTGTACTGGCAAAACAAAGAGCAATGTCACCGGGGAGCGGCAAAAGGAAGCAGTATAAAATGAGGGGCCAAATCCCAAGGGGCTTATTGATATAGAAGTTGGCAACAACATAGTAGTAGATCATGCCGATAAGATAAACAAGTAGTAAACCCGCAAAACTTGCGGTTAACAGCCTGCGAAAAGAAGGCTGACTGGACATAGCTGCGATAGTCCCCGTGGCATATGTACCGATGCAAAAACCGAGGAGATAGCCGAAGGTTGGCTGAAGAATGTAGCCAAAGCCGCCGCCGTTAGTAAATACAGGAATGCCAAGCAGGCCGATCCCTATATAAACTCCGACAGAGAGCGAACCAAGTCTGGGGCCGAGGAGCAGGCCGGCTAGGGTCGTAAATAAGAATTGCAGAGTGAAGGGGACAGCCGGTACGGGGATTTTGATATAAGCGCCTACTGCGATTAAGGCCGAAAATAATCCACAGAGAATAAGATTACTGGTGTTGGTTCTCACTGATGGTTGCAACAAGGCGATTGGACCTCCTTTTATTGGTATTTATTGCTTGTACTTCCGTTTGTCTAAGAACTATTATAATACGCAAAAAAACATTGTCAACCTTATACAATAAAAATGGTTAACAATATAATTGCAATACTATTTTCTACATAGCATTATGGTAAAGAACCATCAGCATAGCTGGTGAGCGGGAAGTTAGTTAGCGGTGTTGAATAAGAAAACCGCTAGTGCGGCCTTTTATTCTTCAGCCAAAAAATAGTAATGCTCTAGTCCACGATACCGTTATTCCTTTGCGTACTTTGAATATTTTGCGGTAACAATCCTTAAAATGGGATGGGCTTGGCTTTTGGCTAGTTCTTTGGATTTGCACACATCAGATATTTGGTCAATCTAATACAAGGTGAGGGGGTTTTACTTTTGGCATTGCCCCAAAAGTAACAAAAGGTCTAGGCCCCAAGCCTCCAAAAGCTGAAAAGCCGGGCGGTATTCCTAAAATCCGTAAACTCGCTACGCTCAAACAGTACGGATTTTTTAACGGAATACCGCCCGGCTTTTCTCCTGCGGAACGCTTTTTCCGGCAAAGGCCGAGGGGTTAGGGGGGTAAATTGTATATTTCTTTTTCTCTACTTTTTAAGGTGATAAGGAATTGTAGTTACCACTACATCTTTCTTTAGTATGAGTAAAGTTCGTAATATCCACCCGGTTTGATTATGAAGGAATCTATGCCACCATTTCTTAGTTTCAAATTCAGGAATCAAGATCGTAATAAAATCTTCAGCAGCTTTATTGCTTTGTAACTTTTCAACAAAATGGATGAGCGGTTCAATAACAAGACGATAAGGGGAATATACAGTTATCAAGCGCACTCCGGGATCCCATATCTTCCATTTTTCCTCGACCTTACGGCCCATTTCCCGATCAGTAGTAATATGCAAAGCAATAACATCTGTACTAATGGAATGAGCATATCTCATTGTTTGAACTACAACACTAGTGGGACTCGATACGGGGACTACAATTATATTCTTTCCTTTTGGTCCTTGTTTTAAGGATTCCCAATCAGCAATGGATAAGTGCAATTGCTCAGCCATATCAGTATAGTGCTGTTTGATGGCTTTAAATACATATATCATAGCAGGAATGAATAGTAGTACAATCCAGGCCCCATGAAAAAATTTTGTAATAGCAACAATCAATACAACAAGTCCGGTAATAACAGCGCCAAAAGCATTGATAATGGCCCGTAATCTCCATTTTGATCCTCTTTCTCGCCGCCAATGAACAACTAGGGCAGTTTGGGCAATCGTAAAGGAGAGAAATACTCCAATGGCGTACAGCGAAATCAAATGCTCTACATTTCCACCAAATCCGGCAATCAATGCTCCGGCAAATACACTCAAAAGAATAATACCATTAGAAAAACTTAAACGTTCCCCTCTTGCCCCCAAATAGCGCGGCATATAACCATCTCTTGCCAGTATCGATAGCAACAAAG
>Ga0316604_10000834_pt1 | contig 32274 bp, 28 predicted proteins | sample OWC_soil_day20_C_FD_207650 | JGI IMG/M metagenome (GOLD analysis project Ga0316604, IMG submission 207650) | Wetland soil microbial communities from Old Woman Creek delta, Ohio, United States - OWC_soil_day20_CT | ecosystem: Environmental > Terrestrial > Soil > Wetlands | place: USA: Ohio... | reverse complement strand
TCCCGCCTTGTTTTCGGTCTATTTTCTCTTCACTTCTACATCCTTGCCCATTTTGCCATGTATATTTTTGATACAATTTCGTTTTTTAATTATCTCCTTTTGTTTCCTTTGTATATATTGTAGACAATTCATATTGGCATCTCCATATTGGTTTTATACTGTTTCGAAGCAAAAAACACGTTATCCCCTGTGAAAACAAACCACAGGGGATAACGTGTTTTTCAGGTCATAACCCAAACCAAACCCATTACCAACAAACTTTATGTTTCAATTTTATATCGTTGCAGTTTTTCATAAAACGCGCGCCGGGAAATGCCTAATGCCTTTATTGCATTACTCCGGTTGTTATTGTTTTCCGCCAAAGCCGATAGTATCATTTCCCGTTCGACGTTTGCTACCATCTCTTTCAAATCATGCGGTTTTGTTGGCGCCGGCTGCGGTTCATTTTCAACCGGCCGCAAATATTCCGGCAAATGGGATACTTCAATCTGCGTTCCACTGCGGACAATACTGGCATGCTCCAGCACATTCTGCAGTTCCCTGATATTCCCTGGCCATTTATAATCTTGCAGAACCTTTGTTACCTGCCAGGATAAGGTTAACTTTTGACCAACTTTTTCCGAATACTGTGCGAGAAATTTTTGTGCCAGAAGCGGAATATCATCTTTGCGTTCACGCAGGGGTGGCAGATGAATCGGCACAATATTAAGCCGGTAATATAAGTCACGACGAAACGTTCCTTTTTCCACCATGCTTTCCAGATTGCAGTTTGTGGCAGCGATCACCCGTATATCCAATTTTAGCGTTTTATTGCCGCCGACCCGTTCAATTTCCCGTTCCTGCAGCACCCGCAACAATTTCGCCTGCATGCTAAGGGTCATATCGCCAATTTCATCTAAAAATATCGTTCCGTACTGCGCCAGTTCGAATTTACCCATCTTGCCGCCTTTTTTGGCGCCGGAAAATGCGCCCTCCTCATAACCGAACAATTCACTCTCCAGCAAGGTTTCCGGTATCGCTGCGCAATTGACCTTAATTAAATGGCGTTCTTTCCGCAAACTGCTATTATGGATGGCAGCTGCCAAAACTCCTTTGCCTACTCCGCTTTCGCCGCGAATAAGCACAGTGCTGTCCGTTCTCGCCACTTTCACGGCGAGGTTCAATGTTTGTTTCAAATGGCTATTCTCGCCAATGTATTCTTTAAACGATTGCGGCAAATTGTCCCGTTCGTTCAACTGCTCTTGCAAATAATTCGCTAATTCCTTCGTCCGGTGTAATTCCCTGTCCAATTTAACCAACTCGGTTGTATTGGAAAAAATACAAATACAACCTAAAATTTTACCATCTTCAATAATGGGAACCGAACTCCCTACCGTATCAATCCCTACCGAAAGAAGATAATCACGTATGCCATGGGTAGGCACACCGGTTCTCAATGTCTGTACAGCCAGAGAATTGGGTTCAATTTCGTCCAATCTACGTCCTACTATTTTATTGACCGGCACACCTAATATTTTGGAATATACTTTGTTTGCATACACTACCGTGGTATCTATATCCAAAACGATTACAACTTCTTGCATATTGTCCAATATTTTAAATAGGAGTTTGGGATCCCAATGTTTGATGGCATCTGTAGTTATAGCGTAGGATTCTTCGCTCACGTGTTCCCCTCCAACCTGCATCATACTTTCCGGGAAGCTAAAAAGGTATATCTGTTAAAATATGCAAGAAGCTAATCGGAATGCACTACAGACTTTCTATCATTACTCATTTTCTTTCCTGAAAATTCTTTTCAGACCCTTTAGAATATCAGTTTCCGTAATATATCAACTTTTCGCAATTACGCCCCGGGATATGCCCGTCATTCGTTCAATTTGCCGGATTGAAAATCCTTCTACTTCTTTTAGCTGCCGGATGCACGCATCCCGCTCCTGTTTGGGCCAAACCGCGATCTCACGAGGCTCGCATCCGTTTGTATGCTGTAAAATCCTGTGGCGCATTTTTTCTTCGGATAAACGGATCTTTCCAGCCACATCAAAATAATCCTCAATGATGATCTGGTGCAACCGCAGCCATTCCTCTTTTCCCACAAGGTTCAATGAAAAAGCAGTGTCCGTTAAATTTCCACCTTGCACATAATCCAAATAACTGCTGTACTGATAGTCTTCCAGTTGGTTTACGACCCCAGCTTTCAATGGATTTTGATGGATATAGCAAATCAGCGGAAGAAAGTTTTCATTGACTTCCACAGGCACACTCTTAAACCGGTTCGCGACCAATGCCCCTTTCCGTTCATACTTTCGGTTGAAATACATCGCGTATTTGGTCAAAAGCCGCTTCATCGCCAGCGAAATATCCCCTTTTTGGTCTTCTTTGATCAGTAAATGAACATGTTTGTTCATTAAACAATACGCATACAGTTCAAAGGCCATATCGGATTTCAATTGCTGCAGGCTCTGCAAAAAGTAGACAAAATCGCTATCGCCGTCAAATAGAGGCTGGCGATTGATGCCATGAAAGAATATATGGTACAGTCCCGTATGGCTTAACTTTCTTGCTTGTCTGCCCATTATCTATCACTCCGCTTTTTATTCTATCATATTTAAAGGCAAAAAGGAATGTCCCTTTTTGTCCGCTTTTTCACAATCAAAATTCTACTATTGTTAACACATTATTGAAAAGGAGCCAAGGCAACATCGGCCTTGACTCCCTAAATAGACTTTACGGCGATATTATTTTTTTCTTAAGCCGAGTATCGCCCGGGCTTCATCGGGCGTAGCAGCCTCTTTATTGAATTCCTTAATGATCCTCACGGCCCGTTCGACCATTTCCGCATTCGACTTGGCCAAAACTCCCTTCTTCATATAGATGCCGTCTTCCAACCCGACCCGGATATTGCCGCCTAAGGCCAGCGCTGCATACATGATTTCCAAACTGCTTTTACCGATGCCAAACGCCGACCAATTTGCGCCGGTTGGAATCGATTCAACTAAATACAACAGTGCTTTCACCGTTGCCGGCATCCCGCCAGCAGCCCCCAATACGAATTGGAAATACGGCGGCTCCTTGATTAACCCTTTTTTCATCAGATAGTTGGTATTGTCCAGCATTCCCGCGTCGAAAATTTCTATTTCCGGTTTCACATCCACTTCCATCATCTTCCGCGCAGCCGTTTCCAGAAACTCCGGTGAATTTTCAAAAATAGAGGAGTGTCCCCAATTCATTGTCCCTGCATCCAGCGATGCCAGTTCCGGCCTTAATTCCGAAAAAGGACGGATTCGTTCTTCGATCGATGAGCCAAAATTTGCCGATGTAAGGTTGATCAACACATCACACCGCTCTCTGATGCTGTTTACCGTATAGCGAAACCGATCCATATCCATCGTCGGCACACCGTTATCGTCCCGCATATGAAGGTGAACCACAGCCGCGCCCGCCTTATACGCATCAACAGCTTGATCCGCAATTTCCTGCGGTGTGTATGGAACATATGGTGTTTGCTGCCTGGTTGTTCCGCCGCCTACTAAAGCACACGAGATAATAATCTTGTCATTGCCCATTTTTATGCCTCCTGATTGGTTGATGTTTTTCTGCAATATTTTTATGCATAAATCTTGCCAAAATTTCAACTCGCGGAGACATTTTTCATTTTTCACCGTGCCAACTATCCGTCATCAACAGTCACAGTCGACCATAAATTTTTTATACGAAACGCCGCGCCAGTTTGAGCAATACACTTTCCTTAATTTGCACGGCGTCTTCCGGACAAAGCTCTTGACAGCAATAACACCGGATACATCGATCATTATCAATGTGTACCTTCCCATTTTCCATCGTCATCGCCTTGGGCGGACAATGGGCGGCGCAACGGCCACAGCCGATACAGGCATCTGTAATCGACGGACGGGCTGTCAATTGGCTGCGGCCGAATTCAACCAACCATTTCGGCAATCGGTCTTCCAAGGCCTGCATGCTGCGTGGCTCGGCAAAATGAAGCCGCAGTGACTGCGCATTGCCAACAAAATCAATCTGTTCAAACGACGGCGTCAGTTTCCGTTCGATAGCCGCTGCAGTTACCGGTGACGTTTGCGGATCGAAACCCATCATTGTTGCCATAACCACATCCACAGCAAAACAATTCACCCCTGCCAACAAAACGCCGCTTTTTACCGGTGTTCCATTACGCGGACCATTTCCTTCCATCCCTACAATTCCGTCAACGATGGACAGAACCGGTTTGATTGCTCCTGCCAAATCAAGCAGCATCTCGGCAAATTCCCGCCGTTTTTGCATGCGAAGGTGAAATTGCGCTTTCTGCATACCGACAATACAGCCAAATAAGTTTTTGGTCGCCCCCGTAATCCCCATAAACGTATGGGTCTTCATTTTGGCGACCGAAATCACTTTATCAACTTCCGCCAGCGGGCTGGCCAGCGTGAATTTTTTTACAGTCAGACCGTCAGGGTTGGAAACCTCGATGGTCTTGGCAAAAGAGACTAACTCCACACCCTCTTCGCGGCAAACAGCCAAAATTCCGCACTTTTCCGCCGCCTTCAACGTGTCGGTAACTCCGGGTGAATCCCCCACCAACGGAACGGCGCCCTGCTGTTTTACTTTGCGGATAACGGCCCGGATCAACTCCGGATGGGTCGTCACTGCCTTTTCCGGCGGCAAACCTTCCAGCATATTCGGTTTAATTAGCACTCTATCCCCAGATTGTATCCACTGCGGCATATCGCCTAAAAGGCCCAACGCTTGCTCAAGGCCCTGCTCTATTTCCTGATACGAATAAGTATCTATTTTAATTCCCGCTACGCGCATAAAAAATCTCCCACCATATCGTTTCATTGAAAAAGCTTCTCAGAAAATCACAGTTAATAACTAATAAGGGCAGCCAGCAATAAACCCGACGACACGCTGATAAAAGCCGATAAAACCCCTGCAGCGACATTCCCTTTCGAAATTTCCGCGCTAACCTTGAACGGCGTTACCAACTCATAAAGATAACAGATAAGTATCTGAAACCCGATGCCAATCAATCCCCAGAGGATTAAATCAAACGGATTGACGGAATGAAAAACTGCCGACGCGAGCACAAGCGCCAACCCCAGTATTTTTCCGCCAAGGGTATAGGCGGCAGCCGTAGCGGAAGCGGCTTTTCCGTTAATTTCTGTCCCGCCTTCGCCGATCATTTTAAATTCTTTATAGGAAGTAATCAGCATGAATACCCAAAGGCCAAGCCCCATCAGCAGCAAAGAAATTCCCAGATAAATTAAAAAGTTCATCAGATTAGTCCACTGCGCTCCCATTGCCATCTCGCTCATTCTCCTTCTTATCCGCAAAAATTACCGGCCAAAAATAGGCCATATCATCGGTAATGCGGCCGCCAACCCGGATATTGACTGCCGATGCTTTTCCATTGATCAAAAACGATCCCCACACCGCAAAGCCTTGCCGCCGCCCCGCTAATGTTTCCACTACAACGGTCTCCATCTCGACATACTGTTGAAATACCATGATTTGATTCCGATACGCCTGCTCGGGGCTTTGCTGCAAAAGTCCGCCTTCCGGGCCGAAGATGGTTATTCCTCCGCCTTCCCGCCCCAATGCGGGTTTTATCACATGGGGACTCTTGCCGGCAAACCGGTTTTCCAGATAGGTCGGCAGCATATATTGCGTTATGATTTCGCGTTCCGGCAAAGAAAAAAATTCTTTCTTTTCGTATAAGTTCCAAATCAGCGCCTGCAGCGCTTTGGTTTGAGCAATTAAAGCGCTGGGAGGATTCAAAACGGCCACTTTTCTTCTCGCCATCAGGTCCAACACATGAGCGCCGGTAGGATAGCCATCCTGATCCGTCTCCTCGCTCAAAACTCCTAAAGGATGCAAGCGGTACCACAAATCAATCGGAACCATTTCGCCGTCAAGCAGAGCGCATAGCCGATCCCGATATACACGCAAATCAGCAAGGGGGCAAAAATACGCGTTTAAGCCCGATTCTTTCTGCAGATACCGAACTGTCCCCAAGTCTTCCGCATGCCAGTCCAGCGCGCTGAATACAATTTGGTTTATTGAATAGCCCTTGCCGGCAAACGACGCAGCCGCTTCCACGAACGCGCCTTGTAGATCGGACTTACTCTTTTCATTCGGATCTTGGCTGCCATAATAACGACATACTTCGCCGTTGACATGGTACGCTTCCACAATACCGCCGGGAGTATCGGCATTAAATTCAAGCATCTTCCAGCCGTTCATAGTCCTGGCAAAATCAAATCGACCGATTAACGTTGGAATTTCCGGCATCAAGGTCAACCGCACGGCCGGGAACGCATTGGCAGGAAGTCCCAATTCAGCCAATAACGAATCGCTGCCCCGTTGAACCACTGCAATTGTTTTGGCAAAGATCACTCCCAACCGTTCGGTCGCATAGGCGAGTTCGCTGCAGTCAGCCGGGGAAATTCGGCATGTTGATGCCAAAGCATACTCTTGCCCGTAAAGAAAATCCCAGGAAAATATTCCTTGTTTACGCAGCGGCGCATAGATCTGTTCACGCTGACTTGCATAATTCACCCTGTACCACCTGCCGCATGGCTGCCAATTCCGGCTTTTGCCGCCGTACCGGTTGATATATGCCCGTCGGAGCCGGAACCGATCGATCCATAATGGGGTAGTCCGTAGTACCTCGATCCGGTACCGCTGCTATGCGTCGCGTTCATGCTGGCATCGCACTCATCGCAGCGCCCATCCCCGTTTCTGTCCATGTGCACGTGTCTTGTTCCTTCATCGCTGCCACAGCCCGGCGTTACCATCAGCACCGCTGTTAAAAACATCCCGACAATGAATTTATCCTTATCAGCCATCTTGCGATCCTCCATTTGCCGGTATAGCATAATAAACATACACCTGACGGTCTTCGTCAATTTCTGCAGAAGTTTTCTGCCACTCCTGTCCCAGCCAATAGAGATAATCACTCTGCAGTAACAGCAACAGTTCCCTGTTGTTGCTGATTTCAAACACATGAATTTCCGGAAAATACGCTGTGTTGTCCAAAAACTGGCGCAGTTCCAACCTCAGACCTTTCCCGGACCGTATCGACGGACCACTATCAAGCCAATCCTGTTGTTCCGCCTGCTGCACATAAATTGTGTACAACGGAGGCTGTGAGGCACAGGATGTTTTTTCGTAAGTTACCCCAGCTTTGACAAAATAGTCACACGCAAAGCGGGCGGCAATTTCCGTAAGATCAATGTCTTCGTAATAGTATAGGAGCGGGAATGTTTGATTTTCATCCATTTGCCGATATTCGAGTCTCGCCATACAACCCTCCAAGCCACTCTACTATCATTCCGTTGGTTAGCTGCTTAACCGGTGCATTTCTATAGGTTCTGCGCCGCCCACTATGGAGCGTGATAGAAATCCGGCAGTAAACAACACAGCCCGTTGAGTCAAATTTTCGCAAAGATGGGGCGGGTTCGCCGGCTGAAACCCTTGGGGTCTTAGTTCTTTGCATAATACGCTCGCAAACTTCTGTTGAAACTCGACAGAAAATTTCCGGCAGAGTTCTTGCACCTTGGAATTTTCAACCTGTCGCTGACTGCCATAAATCCCGATGGACAGCAACGCTCCCTCCACTAATCCGCATTGTGTTCCCACCCTGCCGGCATTGAGCCCAAACGCCGCCTCTGTTACTTGCGGATGAATTTCCACACAAAATAATTCCGACAGGATTTTCAACGTTGTAATCGCACAATTCAAATCATGCTTCCAATAATAATCATGCACTCTTTCATTGATCAAATCTTGCATGCTCATCATCCTTTATTCTTGATTTGTTACTGTTTCTACCTTTCGCAAAAAGATCCTCTTTTGCGCAAGAAAAAAGACCCCCACTATACGCAGGAGCCTTTCCACGTTTATCTCGTTAACAGCCTATAATACCCACAGGGCACAGGGACCCCGCCCTCTTAGGTCGGGGATCAACAGGCTATAACACTCGAACTAAGTTCGCTCTAAGGGTTCGGCGGGGGCAATAACCCCCTCCGAACCTAAGGCTCACTTATATCAATTTTAATGTAAACCGGCAGGTACAATAGCGGAACAGAAATCCTATGGGCAGACCTGCTTGTTTGTTATTGTACAATTTCCGCCATTACAGTAATGAACCGGGCCATTTCTTCATCCGTGCCAATACTTACGCGGAGAAAATTATCGATTCGCGGTTTCTTAAAATACCTTACCAAAATATTCTTTTCCCGCAATTTCTGGTAAAGGGTTTCGGCTGATAAAACAGGATGGCTGATAAAAATAAAATTTGCTTTCGACGGGATCACGCGAAAGCCTAAATTTTCCAACCCTTCCACCGTTATTTCCCTGGTGGCAATGACCTTGCGCCGACTTTCTTGAAAATAAGCTTCGTCGTTAAACGCTTCCATCGCTCCCGCAAGAGCGGCCCGGTCCAGCGTATAGGAATTAATGGAATTCTTCACCCGCTCCAAGGCTTCGATCAAATCCCGGTGACCCATCGCAAAACCAACGCGCAAACCAGCAAACGACCGCGATTTTGATAGGGTTTGGATGATCAACAGGTTGGAGTATCGCTCCAGCAGCTTCACTGCCGATTCTCCGCCAAAATCAATATAGGCTTCGTCCACAATCACAACTCGATTCGCGTTGTGTTTCACAATTTCCTCAATGGCTTCCAGTGCAATCTCTTTCCCTGTCGGCGCATTGGGATTAGGGAAAATGATCCCGCCATTGTTTTGCAAAAACGGTTCGACCGGAATAGAAAAATCTTCATCCAGGGGAACAAGGGTGTAGTCTATATGAAACAAGGAACAATATACCGGATAGAAGCTATACGTGATATCCGGAAACAGGATTGGCGAACCTGGATTAAAGAAGGCCAAAAAACTAAAGGCTAACAATTCATCCGAGCCATTGCCCACAAAAACTTGTTCTTTCTTAAGACCGTGATACTGGCCAATACATTCCCGCAACTCATCGCAGGTAGGGGTGGGATACAGTCTTAGACTTTCGTTTGCCACCTGCTGGATCGCCAACAGCGCCTTCGGCGATGGCGGATATGGATTTTCGTTTGTATTTAATTTGATGTACGTCTTGTCTTTCGGCTGTTCGCCCGGAACATAGGGTTCCAAAGTACGAACCACATTACTCCAATATTTACTCAAGCTGATATCCCCTTTCGGGACAAGGGGACAGGTTCGTTGTCCCACCCGTCTCATTTGCAGATCTAATTTCTTACAGTATTCATAATTCATCGGAACTAGTGATGATAAGTGATCCTTCCTGTATTGTAATATATTACACCCTTACGCTACAATACAAAACTTGTATATTGACCGACAATAATAAGAACTCCTGCCGTTTTTATTTGAGCAGGAGTTCTTATTATTGTCTGGGTAATCATTTTATTTTTATCTCGTTAACAGCCTTTAATACCCACAGGGCACAGGGACCCCGCCCTCTTAGGTCGGGGATCAACAGGCTATAACACTCGAAACCCTAAAGGGAAACTTCGGCTTCGCGAAATCAAAGATTTCGAGCCTCAGTCTTAAGTTCGCTCTAAGGGTTCGACGGGGGCAATAACCCCCCCGAACCTAAGGCTCACTTATATCAAACGTGAAATTTATTCACCGCTTCCTGAAGATCCTGTGCCAGTTTGGCAAGACTTTGACTGGACGATACAATCTCTTCCGTCGATGCCAACTGCTCTTCTGTCGCCGCCGATACTGTCATTGCCTCACCAGCTGCGTTCTTACTGTGCCGGTCAATTTCCTTAACGGACAGCACGACTTGCTGGCTGCTGCCGGCCATCTGCTGGATCGCTGCCGAAATTTCTTTCACTTGATTAAACACAGCGGTTACCAATTTTGCAATCTCGCCGAAGGCATTGCCGGCAGTTGTTACAACTTCCGCCCCCACGGCAACCTCCTGCGTTCCCTCGTTCATTGCAACGATGGCGTTCTCCGTATCCCCTTGAATTTCGCCGATTAACTGCGCGATCTGCTTTGCCGCATCTTGTGATTGTTCCGCGAGCTTGCGAACTTCTTCGGCTACAACGGCAAAACCCCGGCCTTGCTCGCCGGCCCTTGCGGCCTCAATCGCCGCATTGAGCGCCAACAAATTTGTCTGGCCGGCAATCCCTGCTATTGTATCAACAATCTGACCGATTTCTTTCGATCTCTCGCCTAATTTAGCAACCACTTGCGCCGAATTGTTAACAGTTTGTTCAATTTGCAACATTTGACTGACGGCTTTCTCTACCGATTTTCCGCCTTCATTCGCGGTTTCCGCCGCCTGCGCCGTTTTTTCCGCCACCAGGTTTGCATTGGCGGCAACTTCTTGAATCCCGGCTGACATTTGCTCCATTACCGCCGAGGTCGCGTCGACCGCATGAACCTGTTGTTCCGCACCCGTGGCCACTTCACTGATAGAGGTCGCAATTTGGTTTGCAACCTGGGAGGATTGTTCCGCGCTGGCCGTGAGTTCTTCCGATGAAGCGGCCAGATGTTCCGCCTGTGAATGTACTTTGGCGACGAGTTCGCGCAAATTCACCCGCATTTCGCGAAACCCTTTTGCCAGTTGGCCGATCTCATCTTCCGAACTAATTTTGTTCTCTACTTCCCGTAAATCGCCTTGCGCTAACAGCAGGCATTCATCACGAATCAAGGCAATCGGCTTGGCAAACCATTTGGCAATCCCAACAATAGCGCCAATAACCAGGATTAAACACACTACAGAAATAATAAGCATCGTTCGCGCTAATGCGTTTGTTTCTTTCGCCGCTTCCTCTTTAGGGGCTGCCACCGACATAACCCAGCGCTGGTCTCCCGGCAGGTTGATCGGCGTAAATACTGCAACTTTGGCTACTCCATCCACAAAAACATATTCGCCCTGTGTTTGTTTCCCGCCTTCGGTTGTCGTTCTAACCATGCCGGTCAGCCGGTCATCCAGTTCCGTCTGTTGCATCTTTAATGCCGGATTTACTTTCTTCTCGAGAAGGTTCAATTTATTGATGACTTCCGGATTGACCGGATTCGCTATAACCATCCCTGATCTGTCAATAATCTGCCCATAACCGGTATCCAAGAATTTTAAATCCTTGATCATCGCCGTTAATCGTTCCACCGAAAATGTTCCTACCAGAACTCCATTCAGTTGTCCGTTATTAAGAACCGGTACGGCCAGAATGACTGCCAATTTTCCTGTTGTTTTCGAAGTTACCGGATCCGACACAGCCGCCTTTTGAGTGGCAACCACTTTTTTGAAATAATCACGTTCCTCGTAAGAAGCAGTGGTTCCCTGATTGGTATACCCGGTACCGTTAGGAGTAATAAACACGATGGCATCAAAAACGCCCAGCCTTTTATGCGCTTCGGCCAAGGCTTCAACAATCTGCCCTTTGTCAGCCCCTGTGCGCACACGCTGTATGCTAGCCAAATCTTCCAGTTGTGTAAGCATGATTCGCATATCGTCCTGTACACGATGCCCATAATCGGTCCCTACAGCCATCGCCGTGTGGTCAATGCTCTTAGTTAACGATTGTTGGGAAAGATAATAGCTGACCCCTGACAATACAAGTAAAATTAAAAGGACGAGAGGTAAAAGAGTCATTAGCAGTTTTGTCTGAATGTTTTTCAGGTTCATAATTGCTTCACTTCCTAACCAAAATAATTTCTGCGTTTTGAGCTATGATTGTTAATCCGCTTGCCAGCACAGCAATAAAAACTACTCCTTGCATTGAACAATTAAAAACAGCACCAGCCTATATCAGACCGGTGCCGCCACTCAGCAACCTGGCAATCATAGACCATCCCTTGTCTGTAGACCCATGGCTTTGCGTCCTTGCCTTTCGGCAAGTTTGCCTATATATATAAATTATATGATCGGTTAATATGTTACAAAAAAATTGCAAGAATAGCAAGGCGTTTTCGTTTAGTTAAATATTTAACTTACGCTGCGCGCCTGCATATCAATCTTCGCGGGGCCGTATCCGGCTGGTCGGAACCGCCGAAAACGGGTCATCAGGCCAGTAATGTTTGGGATATCGCCCTTTCAACTCCTTTTTCACGGCAAAATAGCCATTGGCCCAAAAGCTGGCCAAATCGCTGGTTACCTGCACCGGACGGCCGGCAGGCGACAATAAATGGATCGTCAACGGAACTCTGCCGCCGCCAATAACCGGCGATACGTCGGCCCCAAACAACTCTTGCAGTTTGACCGCCAGTACCGGCGTGGCGGGCTCAGTATAGTCGATGGCGATACTCCGCCCGCTGGGAACTTTCCAATGGGTTGGCGCCCACTCGTTCAGGCTTTGCCGTTGTTCCCAGGTCAGCATGGACTCAAGAATTTCGTTGAGTCGAAGCCGCTGCAGTTGTTGCACGGTCGTAATGCCATACAAATACGGGGCCAGCCAGCTTTCCAACGTGCGCAGCAAATATTCTTCCGCTACGTCCGGCCAGGATGCATCGATACGACGGAGAAACTGCAACCGCGCACGCAATTGGCGGTTGCTTTGCGTCCATGGTAAAATCTCCAGACCCTCCAGACGAATCCCTTGCAACAACGCAGCCAAAACCCGTTCCGGATCTTCCGGCCTGACAGCCTCTTCTTTCAACAGAAGCGCCCCCAGCCGTTGGCATTTTATCGCCCGAACGGCTTTCGACTGTTCATCCCAACGGATCACTTGCGCATCCTCGATTTGCTCGGCCATATATTGACGCAATTCTTGTTCTTGCACCGGCGCAGCCAAAAAAATTCGGCTGTCAGCCCCGGTATCGGCTAAATCGGCGGCCACAATAAAAGGTTCCAGAGCCAACAGTTGCTGTTCTTTCATCTTGGACCGCCGGCCATTGCGAAGCAAAAAACGCCCATTCCCTTTGTTTTGCGCAATCCGGTCAGGATAAGCCAACGCCAGGATAATTCCGCACCGGCTGCTGTCAAAATCCGTAGGCATAGGAACAGAGATTTTTGTCAGCCAATACTCAATTTCTTGTTTTAACCGGTTTAGCCGTTTGCGGTCACCAGCATACCCGAATCCGCTTTGTTGCGTTGAGTACAATCCAGAAACAACTTCCATACGCAGACGTAAATCGACATCCTCCGCTCCGTCCGCACCGCGCAGCATGTCCCGTTCGCTGAGCAATACAGCCAGGCAGCCAGCCTCCGGTCCCATTCCCATGGCAACCGCAGCCAGTACCATATGGGCCAGGCGGGGATGCAGCCCTGTCTGGTTCATCCGCCGGCCATGCGCCGTTATTTTCCCGTCGCTGTCCAGCGCCCCTAGTTGCTGAAGCAATTCTACAGCTTGGCTGTAGGCGGCTTGCGGCGGACTGTCGAGCCATGCGAGTTCCTGTGGATCCGTCACCCCCCAAGCCGCCAATTCCAAACAAAGCGATGTCAAATCAGCAGCCAAAATTTCCGGTGTATTTCCATTGGTTAAGCCGGCATCTTCCGAACTGGTCCACAGGCGGCGGCAGCAACCGGGACCAAGACGTCCAGCCCTGCCACGGCGCTGGTCTGCCGAATGGCGGGATACCATGACCGTTTCTAACCTCGACATGCCCGTACGCGGTGAAAAGCGCGGCACACGCATCAGCCCGCAGTCAATCACCGTCCGTATCCCTTCCACCGTCAGACTGGTTTCGGCAATGGAGGTTGCCAAAACGACTTTTCTACGCCCGGCCTTGGCCGGTACAAGCGCCGCATCCTGTTGCTCCGGAGAAAGGTCGCCGTACAAAGACCGAATGTCGGCACTATCATCAACAATCCGCCCGCCAAGCTGCCGCTCTACTCGTTTTATTTCGCCGGCCCCCGGCAAGAATACGAGGATATCTCCTTCTGTCTGTTGTAAAACTTCCTGCACTGCAGCCGCAACGACGGTTTCCAGCCTTTCCCCTGCCGGCCGCGGCAAATACTGCGTATCGACCGGAAAAGCTTTTCCTTCGCTGCGGATAACCGGAGCATTGCCCAACAGCGACGCAATGCGCTCCGTTTCCAGTGTAGCCGACATAACCAGGATCTTCAAATCTTCGCGCAACACGGCCTGGCACTCCAATGCAAGCGCCAAACCCAAGTCAGCATGCAAACTTCGTTCGTGAAATTCGTCAAAAATAATTAATCCCACATTTTCCAGCGCCGGATCGGTTTGCAGCATGCGGGTCAAAATCCCTTCCGTTACCACTTCTATGCGGGTATCCGAAGTTACACAGGTATCGCGGTGTACCCTGTAACCAACAGTCTCGCCTACTCGTTCCTTTAAAATTGCCGCCATATATCTGGATACGGTACGGGCCGCCAAACGCCGCGGTTCCAGCATAACGATTTTACGCCCGGCAAGCCAGGCCTCTTCCAGCAGCGCCAAAGGAACGCGAGTGGTTTTCCCCGCCCCGGGCTCGGCGATCAGGACAACATTAGAGTTGGCCGCGATCTTCTCTTTTAATTCCGGCAAAACCGCCTCAATCGGTAACTCCACCATGCGGATACAATCAACCTCAAATCATTACCAAATTCTCAAACTTCATTATATTCATCCAATTTGCCCGCCTCAAGCTCCCTGTAAAACACTAAAGAGCCGGCTGCCTGCTGCCTTTTTTCACGGTTCGTAAAAAAAGGCTCGTCAATGGAACAAGATATAAGTACAGTGCATACGGGATAAAGCTTTCATTAGCCGACAATGTAGCGGCCGGGACAGCGCCGGCAATATTCCAAGGAATCAGAGCCGATATTACTATCACGGTATTTTCTAAATCAAGCGCAAGTTGATAGTTGCTGAGTTTTCGTTTCTCATAAATGCTCGTTGAAAACTGATGGCTTAACATAACCGCCAACGTTTGGTTGCAGCTAAAAGCAGCCGTAACAATACTGGTAAAAAGAACTGAAACATATGTCCCTGCGAGATTACTTAATTTATCAATCGATTGCTCAATTTTGTCAAGTAGGTTTGTGCCGGCAAAAATACCTGAATAGGCGGAAGACAACAAAACAATCAGAGCCGCATTCAGCATGGAAGAAAGTCCGCCGCCTTGGATAATGGTGGAGAAATAACCTGTTTTATCCGTTGTGTAACCGGTAAGAATATAGTGCAGCATTTGCCACAAAGTTTGCTGCTGGATGAATAGGCTGATGGCAATACCGCAAAGGATGCTGACACCCATAGATATTTTAACATCCACTTTAAAGGCTGCGGCCAACAGAATGATCAGCGCCGGCAACAACACAATGCTATGCAAATCGAAAGCCTGCGCGATTTCTTGCGAAATTGCCGTATCAGGAAAACTGAGCGGATAATACCGGGATAAGAGAATATACCCGATGATGGAAAGAAAAAACGGCATGATTGACGTAGTCATCATGTTTTTTATATTGATGTACAGCTTGGTTTCGGTCAAGGCTGCTACCAGGTTCGCGCTGGATGACATTGGCGAACATCGGTCGCCAAAGTAGGCACCGGCAATAATTGCCCCTGCGGCAATGTTAATATCAACGCCGCCGCTTTGCGCCAACACTCCCAGCACGACGCCGACTGTTCCTACCGTCCCAAACGAAGTCCCAAGCAAAAAGGATACAATGGAAGAAAGTACGAACGCGTATAAAAGGAAATAGTGGGGATCCATAAAAGCGATCCCATAGTATACAATGAAAGAAACCGTACCGCAAGCTCGCCAAACAGCGGTAATCATACCGATCAAAACAAAAATTTTAATCACAATAAGGGATTTTTTTGACCCGGCAGCCATCATTCGGACTACGTCTGCGAACCGGTAACCGCGGCTGAGAGAAAGCAGGGTAAAACAAACGAGGCCTAAAATTAGTGGATACAAGAGCGACACTTTCGTATAAATACTAACCAACAGCGAGACAAAAAAAAGGATAAACACCAGCAATATGGACAAAAGACCACCTGTTTCGTTCAGAATAAATAGCGGCAATGGATACATGCCAATACAGTTATTATACTGGGAGATCGTATTTGTGCAAAGTGTCAATATTAGAAAACCCGGCTTACGCCGAGCTTTCATAGCGACGGTGGAAGCCGCTGGTTGTACTTATGCACACTAGATATAGAAGACTTGCTTCAGATGGATACCGCCATCTGAAGTATAGTCACACTTATTTCAAGTTACAGACTCTTGATCCCTTCATAAAGGATCTTACAGTCTGTGCGTAGAGGAAAATGGTATACTTTCTGGTGTACTAAAAAACCCGGCTTACGCCGGGCCGTATTTTACAGGAATCGTTTCATCAGTTTGCAATAGCTAAAAAATAATCCTTTTCCCGCAATACCGTTTTAATCATATTCTTGGTATTGATCCGAAAGGCGGAAATTGGTTGTTCCGATTTATTGTGATCGTCCCGAAATATTTTTTCGTATTTCATTAAAATCTGTTCTTCATCATAGCCCTGTTCCGCTAAATCAAGAATAATTTGTTTGCTTTCCTGTACGGCCAAAATACTCTGTTCCCAATAACCAGGCGTCTTCTTAGGACTTACTAAGCCAAAGTGCGGCGAAACAATGAAACGAGGATTGATTTTCTGGCATAACCGGATCGAAGCGATCGCTTGTGACACGCTAGTTATAAACGCGGGTTGAATTTTCCCGGATTTACTCATGCAACCGCTCGATTCACTGGTGAATAAGATAGTCTTGTCCACTAAGAACGACAAAGAACATTGGGTATGGCCTTGTGTTTCGATTACCTTGATCTGTAGTCCGCCCAGATCAAGCATTGATCCGTTACAAATAACAACATCTACCTTCAGTAGGCTGTCCTCGTATTCTTCCAGTTCCCCTGCCTGATATACTTTCGCCGCTTGTATGCTAAGCTGTCGAATTGTCTTTAAAGCACTGGGCTTATTTAAAACTCGTTTCGCATGCTCGGCACCCAGCACCTTGCTGTTCGGCCACTCCTTTTTTAAATAGGGAATCGCGCCAATATGGTCATAATGTGAATGGCTGAGCAGAATATAATCCAGCGTCTTATTCTTCAATCTTTGTTTGACATTGCTGATAAGCTTGTCGGCACAATATGCCATGCCGCAATCGATTAACGCTGTTTTTTCTTCTCCTACCAGCAAAAATGCGTTGCCACCCTGTCCACCGGTCACATCAATAATCTTATCCATGACTACCACCTTCAACTACCTTCATCTACTGTCAGTTTTATTTTCGGGAAAACAATTAACCAATTACTGCCATTGCCAACTTGATCCACTTAAGAAAGACAAGCCGGCAGGCGAATAAAGCATTACCTGACGACTCATCTTATCACAGTACAAATTCAAATACTAGTACGACTTAAATATCCAGTGCCGCATGGTAGCCTTGGTACACGGCAGTCGTAATCGTAGACGCGCAGACACAATCGCCAATCTGTGCCACATACGGGGCGCAGTCCAGTAATTCTTCCACCACGTTGCGTCTCGCCCGCTGCCCCAGCGCGCAAATAACGGTTGCGCCTGGTACCAAATGCTCCGCACCGCTTTCATCCGCACAGACTACGCCTTCTTCCGTCACTCGTAACCCTTTGTAACCGGTATGAACTTGAATGTTGCTTTTCGCAATTTCATTCAGCAGAATCGGCCGGTGCCGGATATTGGCGTCCGGCGCCAGTTCCGTCCGCATTTCTACCAGGTGTACGGTCTTGCCTTCCTGTGCCAGATGAATTGCGGCTTCACAGCCTGCCAATCCGCCGCCCAAAACAACCACTTGTCCTTTGACTTTATCCTTCTCCAGATAGTAATTATTTACAACCACTACGTTATCGCCTTTTAACCCTGGGATCGGCGGAACAATCGGCTCCGAACCGACGGCAATGATCAGAGCATCCACGTTTTCTGTTTCCGCATACTCTTTGGTCACCGCTGTATTTAAACGGATCTCAACACCGGCATCTCTTGCCAGTTTCTCTAAAGTGACGCCGAGTTCATACATTTCGTATTTGAAGGGAATAGCCTGCTCTCCCTTCAAAATACCGCCTAGCTGATCCGACTTCTCGCACAGAATGACCTTGTGCCCGCGTTTCGCCGCCGTAATGGCCGCTTCCAGCCCGCCCGGTCCGCCGCCGGCCACCAATACCTTACGGGATTGCGCAGCAGGGATCACTTCTATTCCGTCCAATTCCCGGCCGATTAACGGGTTTACCGTGCAGCGCCGGGTGGAGGTAACCGCCCGCTCGGCCATGCAAGTAAAGCAGCGCAGGCATTTTACGATTTCTTCCTCCCGGTTGCCCATCACTTTGCGGGGAAGTTCGTGATCCGCCAGCAAGGCCCGGGCCATTTCCACAACATCCGCTTTCCCGCTGGCAATAATTTCTTCCATCATCGCCGGATCATTCAACCCGCCGATCGTTGCCACCGGCACACTTACATGTTTCTTAATCTCTGCCGCAAGATAGACATTGCAGCCATGAGGGACAAACATAGAGGGGTGTGTTACGCTAAATCCTCTTTGGTACGTTCCTGCCGAGATGTGCAGCAAATCTACTTTATCTTCTACCAATTGGGCAATCTTCACGCCTTCTGCCAAATCGTAGCCGCCATCAAACAATTCCGACCCGCTCATGCGAAACTCGATGGGAAAACCAGGTCCAACAGCTTTGCGGACGCTATCGAGAACTTCCTGGGCAAATCGCACCCGATTCTCCAGCGATCCGCCATACTTGTCGTTGCGGTGGTTAAAATAAGGCGATAGGAACTGATTAATCAGCCAGCCATGACCGCCATGCACCATAACCATCTCAAAACCGGCTCGTTTGGCCAGACCGGCAACATTTCCATAAGCGGCAATAATATCCGCGATCAGCTCTTCGGTAAGTTCTTTCACTTCCAAACCATCCGGCCGGACTCCGGCGCTCGGGCCCCACTGAGCCAGCCCGCGTTTCTTGTCCTTGTCGGTCAGATACGTTCCGGCATACTGTCCCGAATGGGATAATTCCACGCTGGCGATTGCCCCGTGTCTCCGGATGGCATCGGCCGTATAGGTAAAGCTCGAAAGCGAACCGACGGTCTGCAGATCCAAATGATACATATGCGATCCTTCTGTTTCCGGGTGAACGACACATTCACTGACGGTCACAGAAGCGGCTCCGCCCTTGGCGCGCAATTCATAAAACGCCGTAGAAGCCCGTCCGATAGTGCAGTCGGCAGTTATGTCCGTCCCGCCCATCGGAGCCGAAAACATTCTGTTGCGGAAATTCACGTTACCGATTTTGATAGGTTTACACAGGTTCGGATACTTTCTTTGCATACTTTCATTCTCCTTGCTCATGTAATTTTTATTTTTCAACGATGAGTTACTTTTTAAAAAGGATTGCCCGCGAACTGGCCGAGTCAGACCTTGTATTTTATTGTTTTTTCGATTATAGTAATATTATAAGCACTAAACTTATACATGTCAATTGTTACATGTTGTTATTAACATTTTTATATGGTATATTTTATTTTTTTAATTAAGATGCGTGCGAATTTTATTCGCTAGAACGGGGAGGATGACGGAGTGCGTACGTTAAAATATGCAATCTTGGGTTTAATCAATCGAAAAGCAATGACCGGTTATGATTTAATGAAAGCATTTAACATGGAACTCGTGAACTTTTGGTATGCGCAGCATAGCCAACTCTATCCAGAATTAAAAAAACTGACTGCCGAAGGCCTGATTACCTATGAAACGGTGCTGCAAGGTGAGAAGTTGGAGAAAAAACTGTATTCAATTACCGAAGCCGGCAGAAACGATTTTTTTAACTGGCTGGCTCAACAGGATCTGTTGGAACCGACGCCAAAAGATATTTTCCGGTTAAAAGCCTATTTCATCGAATCGATGAAAAAAGAAGATATTCTAAAACAATTTGACTATCAACTGAAGCAGCGAAAAGAAAAATTAGCAAAATTAGAAGCATCCATGGCCGAGCATCCTTATGCCAAAACAGTTTCCGCTGTGATTTCACCACTATATGGCGACTACATCGTATTGAAAGGGGCTATCATGCGGGAGCGCACATATATTGACTGGCTGACAGACTGTATTGCAGAAATTAGAAAACCCGGCTTGCACTGAGCTTATTAGCGACGGTGGAAGCCGCTGGTTGCTCTTATGTACACCAGGTATAATTTTATATTGTCTGATGTACTCAAAAACAGCTAATAGAAAAAACAGTTTTCAGCGCAAATAATTGCCCGGCTGATACCTTCTATTGAGCAGCTATGATACAATCTATATGGGGCTTTGTTTAGAAAACCCGGCTTGCGCCAAGCTTTCATAGCGACGGTGGAAGCCGCTGGTTGCTCTTATGTACACCAGATATAATTTTATATTTTCTGGTGTACTGAAAAAAAACAAAACTGGCCTCAACCCATTTGTATGGGTTGAAGCCAGTTTTGTTATGGCAAAAAAATAGGGAGATACTATCAATGGATCAAATCAGCATAGAAACGCTTAGTTTTATACTGGGAGTAGGTTTTCTTGCCTCTTTCGTCGATTCGGTCGTTGGCGGCGGCGGCTTAATTTCCCTACCGGCACTTCTGCTAACAGGATTGCCGCCCGTCGCTGTATTAGGAACCAACAAACTTGCCTCCGTCTGTGGTTCCATTACAAGCAGCATCTCCTTCCTGCGCTCCGGCAAGATGAACCTCGGATTGGTCAAATATCTTTTTCCTTTATCCTTCCTCGGTTCTATAGCAGGAGCGTACACAGTAAGGCTAATTCCGCCAGAATTTTTAAAACCATTAGTGATCGTCATGCTGGTTTTAGTAGCCATCTACACGGTTTTTAAAAAGGATTGGGGCGATAAATCCACTTATCAAGGGATCAATAACCGGATTGGCGTCCTGGGGAGCTGCGCCGCCTTTACATTGGGCTTTTACGACGGTTTTTTCGGCCCGGGAACAGGATCCTTTCTAATTTTTGTCTTCTTAATGCTTGGTTTTGATTTTGTCGTGGCTGCCGGCAATGCCAAGGCCCTCAATTTTGCCAGCAACCTGGGAGCCGCAATAACCTTTATATTGGCGGGCTCGGTCAATTATATTTACGGTATCAGCATGGGCGCCGCCATGATCATCGGCGCCATTGCCGGTTCCAGGGTTGCTATCACCAAAGGCGCGGCGTACGTGAGGCCACTGTTTATTTCCATTACAGTACTATTAATCGGAAAACAATTATGGGATGTCCTGCATTAATTAAATATAAGAACGCACTCTTCACTACCGAACAAGAGCCTCAACTTCCTTATCTATTAAAGGATTTGAGGCTCTTTGCATCTATTCACAATTAATCTGTTCGCTGTTACTTAAGCGGTTTTTTGTATGTTTCCTCCGCTAAAAAGGCCAGCACCAAAAAGGTTAAGGTGGCTCCGCCAATCAGGTAATAGGTCGGCGCCAGGTTGTCTCCGGTAGTGGAAATCAGCCAAGTGGCGACAAACGGCGCTGTTCCGCCGAAAGCCGCAACAGCGAAGTTGTAACCGACGCCGATTGCGCTGCAGCGAACATGGGTCGGGAATATTTCAGGAATGAATACCGTTGCCCCGCCGCAAATCAATGCCTGAAGCAGCGCCAACACCATCATGACAAAGAATAATACCCCCGTCGTTTGTACAGTGCTCATAAGGTAAAACAACGGGTATGACAGTACGATAAACCCAGCCGCTGCCGCCATCATTACCGGCTTACGGCCGATCCGATCCGCCAGCATGCCGGCAAAAGGGATTGCGATCATAAAAATAATCAAGAGGACTGTATTGAAGGACATCCCGACCCATAAAGGATACTTAAGAACCTTTGCAATATACGTCGGCATATAGGCCATGGTTACCCAGTAAGAAATGGTCCAGCCAATAACAACGCCGATATTCACAACGGTTTCCCGCCGGTATTTCTTGAACAACTCTACGACCGGCATAGCGGCAACTTCATGTGACTGCGCCGCTTCTTGATACCTCGGTGTCTCTTCTACATTGGAGCGTACATACATGCCGAACAAGGCGATCAATAAACCGCTCCAGAAAGGAATTCTCCAGCCCCAAGCATAAAGTGCTTCCGTTGACAAAACAGCGGTTAATATCGTTCCCAATGCCGACCCCAGCAACAGGCCTACCGCAATGCTGAACTGCGACCAACTGACAATAAACCCCCGGTTCTTTTCCGTTCCGTATTCCGCAAGAAAGGACATGCAACTGCCCCATTCGCCCCCTGTAGAAATCCCTTGCAGTAAACGGAGAGCTGCCAGCAAAATCGGCGCCCACACGCCAATTTGGGCATAGGTGGGCAAACAACCGATAGCAAAAGTACTGACGCCCATTAAAATGACCGTCACAGCCAACGCCTTGCGCCGTCCCGCCTTATCGGCATAATGACCAAAAATGAGCCCGCCAAGCGGCCGCATCACAAAACCTACGCCAAACACAATAAACGTAAGCATCAGTGACGTCAGTGAATCTTTGGACGGAAAAAACAACGAAGAGATAATGGCCGCAAAATAACCATACAACCCATAGTCGAACCATTCGAGCGCATTGCCGATTGAACCGGCAAGTACAGCCCTCGCCATGCTTTGTTTCGGCTTTGTTTGCTCTATTTTTTTACAACATGCCTCCATAATATTCCCCTTTCTTAACTCGCAATACTCTGTAAACCTTTTAGCGGACAACCTCGCCGTCTTTTACCACTTTGACAATTTTATTGCGGAAATTCAAATCCTCTAACGGATTCACAGACAATAACAACAGATCGGCTTTCATGCCCTCTTCCAAACAACCGACATTTTTCAGGCCCAGCGCTTCCGCAGCGTTTACCGTAGCCGCGCGCAGTACGTCAGGCTTGCTCATCCCCAGTTCATGCATCACAAGAAGTTCGTCGAAATACATCTCTTCGGGCAAGCGCGGCGAATACCCGTCAGTACCGGCAGCAATTTTTACGCCCTTTTCCACGGCCTTGCGGAAATTCACAAAATGAGCCGTATGCAATTGTTTAGCCTTCGCAACGGCATATTCAGGCGTACCTGTATTATCCGCCTCTGCCAGGCGTTTAAACACCATGAGCGTCGGCACCAAATAAGTTCCTTGCTCGATAAAAATATCCCAGGCCTCTTCTGTCGCCAGATTACCATGTTCAATCGTATCCACACCGGCTTGCAGCGCGTTGAAAATCCCGGATACTCCCTCGGCATGCGCGGCGACCTTTACATTGCGCTTATGAGCTTCTTCCACCGCTACCGCCATTTCCTCCACCGTCATCTGCGGCGATGCCGGCTCCTCGCCTTCCGTGTAGACCCCGCCGGAAGCCATGACCTTGATCACATCGACTCCCTTTTTCAATAATGTCCGGACAGATTTCCGCACTTCATCCACGCCATCGGATTCCATGCCGATCGTGTAGACGTGACCTCCCGTCATGCAAACAGGCGGACCGGAAATCAGCAAGTTCGGTCCCATAACAATTCCTTTCCGGATCGCTTCGCGGACGGCAAACCCCACGTTGCGCGGCGAGCCGGTATCGCGGACGGTCGTTATGCCCAACTCCAACGTTTCTTTGGCATGCTTCGCCATCCGCAAGGCCATTAATTCATTATCCATATGCAGAATTTCGGCATTGGGATCATCGCTGCCGTCCCAAACGAGATGCACATGGCAGTCAATCAACCCCGGCAAAATATACATTCCCTGCGCATCAATGACAACTTCCGAATCCATGGGCGGACACGGTTCTTGACAAATTCCCTTTATTGTTCCCTGTTCAACCAATACATGAACCTGTGAAAGCAGGCTGCCTGATTTCACATCAACCAGCGTTGCGTTTTTGATCAACATAGTTTGACCTCCAAATAAGTTAATTACCCTTCATTTGCTTTTCTTAGCGCTTCAATCCAGTATCTTCATCCGCGCCCAACATAATATTCATACATTGCACCGCTGCGCCGGACGCCCCTTTGCCTAAATTATCAAAACGGGTAACGACCATGATCCTCTCGTTGGTTCCGAATACAAACAAGTCGATCCGGTTCGTATCGTTGCACGACTCAACAGAAAAGAAGCCGTCTTCCAGTTTAGCCGCCGCATCGTACGGCATTACCTGAATGAATTTTTCGCCGGCATAATACTCCGCAAAGAAATCTCTTACTTCCTCGGCACCCATTGTCTTGTTGAACAGACGGGGCGCCAGCGGCAACGTAACGCCCATCCCTTTATAGTAGTTGGCCACGATCGGAACGAACACGGGCGGGTACTGCAGCCCGGTTACATGCTGCATTTCCGGCAAATGTTTGTGCTGCAAGTGCAGCGCATAAGGACGAGGGCTATTCAAGCCGCCGGCCAAATCAGGATCCTCATATTTTTTTATTAACGATTTTCCGCCGCCGCTGTAACCGGTTAACGACGTGCAAGCCACCGGATAATCAGCCGGAACGATGCCGGCTTTCACAAGCGGATACATCCCGGCAATAAAGCCGGTTGCATGACAGCCCGGGTTTGCCACCCGGCGGGAATGTCTTATTTTCTCCCGCTGTTCGCCGCTCAGTTCAGGCAAGCCGTACGTCCAGCCAGGCTGAACCCGATGGGCTGTGCTGGCATCAATTACCCGTGTTTTATCATTGGTTATTAACGAAACCGCTTCACGCGCCGCCGCATCCGGCAAACAAAGAAACACCAGATCGGCGCTGTTTAACAACCGGCTCCGTTCTTCTATGTCTTTCCGTTTTTCCGGATCAATGCTTAAGCACTCAATATCGGTACGTTTTGACAAATACTCATGGATTTTTAATCCGGTCGTGCCTTCCTGGCCATCCACAAAAACTTTATGTTTCATTGAATTTATTCGCTCCTTTTTATCCCGTATCCAATGACCGGTCATACTGGCGCTGCCCCTGTAGGCCGGCAAACAACGGACGCTAATTTAAACCAAGATTTACTCCCATTGTATATGATTATAAAATATTTTATACATATTCGCCACATAACTTACGGATGTTTCAGCGGGATAGCGATTTAATTTGCTGCCATGCAGCGTTTTCCCGGCTGCACTTCATGGCAGTCTCCCCGCTGGCTTGCATGTCAATTTTCTTTAACCCGACAAGGAACCCCATCCCTAGCAGGCAAACAACGGCCACTACTTTATAAAAAACAAAGATATTCACATATTCCAGCAATATTCCGCCGCCCAAATTGCCGATTACGCCGCCAATCGCGATCGAGGCCGCATGCAGGGTCATCGCAACCGTTTTTATCTTGCCCGGCGCAATCCGGTTTAAATATTCCAAAGAAGCAACCAAGAAGAAAGTATACGTAATCCCCTGCATCAATTGGATGGCAGCCACAGAAACATACCAGGTGCAGAACGAATCCAACAGGTACCGCACTACATACAGCGATAGGCCCACCAGATAAAGATTCAGTTCCCCATAGTTTCGCAATAATTTTGCTCCGACAAACAGAACCGGCAATTCACTAATGGCAACAATAAACCATACGATTCCAATCTGGGCAACATCTCCGCCCGTCTGTTCAATCAATATGGAAATATAGCTTGAATTGCTGCCAATGGCAATGTTAGTAAACACGATAGCCAACAACAGCAGCAGGACTTTTTTATTGCGCAGCAAATTCGCAACATCTTGCAGTTTCACAGTCTGCCGTGTCACTTTATCTTTAAAATCAATGCCAAGCACCAAAAACATACCGCACAAGCTGATGATGGAATAGGCAAAATAGACACTGTTTATCCCAAAATACTTCACGATCCACCCTAACAGCAATACAATGACCGCATACCCCAGAGAGCCCATCATCCGGATCCGTCCGTACTGCAGCCAGCTATACTGTTTTATCAACGCATAGCAATATGCATCCGCCACCGGCACTACCGGACTTTGAAAAGCCATGACCAAAACGATACTGCCAATCACAAAATAAAAATCGCTGGCTAAAACCAGCGAATAGACAACCAGCGCGCTGAAAAACAAAGTGATGAGCAAAATCGTCCGTTTATTCGAATATTTATCCGCCACAAACCCCCATACGGGTTGGGCAATAACGCTCGTAAGCGAAACAAGCGCAAAGGCTATACCCATTTCGGTAAAACTGAGGCCCCGCTGCTGAAAATAAACCGTTAGAAACGGGTAAAAGCAGGCTAATACCCCATAAATATCAATATAAACCGCACTTAATTTTAATGATAAACTTCGCTGTTCCATAGTACCCCATCTTTGCTGTGGACAATTCTTGGCAAAGGAATAATTATTTCATAATTATATAGCGGATCATTCTATCCTGCAACGCCTGAATTCCGAAAGATTGCCGTTTTTAGGTAATACTTTCAATCGACAGCATGAGAAAACCGCAAAAAGCGGCATTATCGACCTGCAGAGAGACCTCCGCCCTTTGCTTCAACTGCTTGATTTGCTCACGATACGCCTGGTAAAAAGCAAAAGTCGGAGCAGAACTGTATGTAAGACCCGTTAATTCAAAGCACTCAATAATTTTTTTCACGGTGGTCGGTTTTATAAAAACCTCCTCGTCCGGTCGAAAATAGATGCCATACACGGTTAGCAACGGCCATTTTGCCAGTTTATACTTTCCCAACAAACCAGCCATCAATTCAAAACCAGCCTCTTGATCGCCATACAAAAACTCCTTTAACCCTTTGGCCAATTGTTCTTTTTCCTGGTCGCTGATGCTATTTACGAACTCTTTAAACTTCGGTTTTTCAAACACGGAAATCAGAGAGGATTGGCTGACAATCTTAGACATAGAAGCGACAATGTTGGCCGGACTTGCAAACTGTTCCAGCGCAAAACTGTCCTGGGCCATTTTTTTCATTTTTTCTACCTTGTGCTTTTTCGTGATTGCAATCATCTGGGAATCAGAAAATCCGTCAGGATAGCGGCGAAAAAACTGTTCTTGCGCTTCTTTCAACTTCATTTGGTTCACTGTCTCATCCCCCCACTTCAAACTATCGTTTCGTATTCCGTTCGAAGGCCAATTCCCCTTGAACCCATACCTGCTTGACAGTCAGATCCGGACTTAACCGTACGAAGGTTGCGTCTTTTCCTGTTTCCAAGCTGCCCAACCGGTGGGCAACACCTAAGGACCGGGCCGGATTAAGAGAGGCGAAACGAACGGCTTCAGGCAACGGACGCTTTAGTGCCTGGACCATTGTCCGCAGCCCCTGTAATAATGGATAGGCGCTGCCGGCAATCGTACCGTCCGCTAACCGGACTGTCCCATTTTTCACCGTCGTTATTTGCCCGCCCAGCTCATATTCCCCTTCCGGCATCCCTACGGAACGGGTACCATCGGATACAATAACCACCTTATCAGGCGGTTTAAGCCGGAAGGCCATTTCCAAAATAGCCGGATGAATATGAACCCCGTCGGCAATCAATTCCAGTTCGATATCGGCGTTCAGCAATCCCTCCGTCATCGGACCCGGTTGGCGATGATGGATACCCGGCATTGCATTAAAAGCATGCGTGATGCGCTGTACTCCCACCGCTGCTGCACCAGCCATGGCCGCATAATCTGCGGCCATGTGGCCGGCCGACGGAAGAATACCATGCCGTTGGCAGATAGCAAGCAAACCGGTCATATCCAGCCGATCAATGGCAAATGTAAGGATCCGAACGAGGTCAGGATACGTGTTCAATAAGCGGGTCAGGATCGCCGCATCCCCGCCGGGACTTTCCGGCAGTATACACTGGCCAACATGAGCGCCTTTATAGCCAGCGCTTAAGAAAGGGCCTTCCAAATGAACGCCTAACAATTCCGCCTGGTGCAAATGGTTTGCTTGTTTTTGGCCGGAAGCGAGGTTCTTGAGAACGGCTAACAATTGGTCTACAGAAGCGGACATGGTTGTACCGAGAAACGCGGTAGTCCCTTCCCGCAGCAGTGCCTGCCGCAGCATGGTTAAGCTTTTAGCAGTGCCATCCATAATATCGCAGCCGCCGGCGCCATGGACATGGGTGTCAATGAGTCCGGGAATCACAAGATCGCCGGCAAAAGAGCAGCCATCAAAATCCTTCTCCCCCTTGAGGCTGCAGCCGACCGCCTCGATAACCCCATCAACAATCCGCATATCACAATTGGCAGCAATACGATCCGGCAAAACAACAGCAGCATGGCGTATCAATTGTTTCAATGGTATTCCTCCTAGTGAACATACCCTTGTTAGAGTTTTTTAATCAACAGGCTGGGCAATGTACAAGATTCCTTTTCCCGCTGAAAGGGTTTGTTCTTCCGATCGTTGTCTGATTTGCCATCGGTCGCTGTTCGTAATGACGACAGGAGTGGTGAGTTCTCTGCCGGACGAACGCAATACATCCAGATCCAATTCGATGAGAGGATCCCCTTGTTTCACCTTCCGGCCTTGTTCGACCAAGAGACGGAAGCCCCGGCCATTCAAGGTTACGGTATCGATACCGACATGGATCAAACACTCCAGCCCTGTTGACGAACGAAGGCCGATGGCATGCTGCGTGGGGAAGGCTGCAACGACTTCGCCGGCAAAAGGAGCCCGTACAGTATTGGAAGCCGGCTCAATGGCCATTCCGTCGCCAAGCATTTTTTGCGCAAAAACAGGGTCCGGCACCTGCTCCAGCAAAAGTGTCCTACCGTCCAGAGGCGCATAAACAACTACTTCCTTGTTGGCCGCAGACGCTGTGGACGTTTGGTTGCTTGAAAACAATGCAGAAATTTTATTGAACAATGTGTATCCCTCTCTTTGTACACCAATTAGTCGGCAGGACCGGCTCGCAGCGCCAGTGCCTTCGCCACAAAACCGTGTCCTTCCTGTAACAACCGGGTTGCCTCTTCCGCCGTAACCCCTGCCAAAATCATAACAATCGCTAATTTTGCAGAGCCGCCGGCAGCCTGTACCGCCTCTTCCGCTTGGCGGGGACTCACTCCGGCGGCCAGGGAAACAATCCGTTTGGCCCGTTCCCTTAATTTTTGGTTCGTTGCCTGGACATCAACCATCAGGTTGCTGTAGACTTTGCCCAGTTGAACCATGGTTGCGGTAGTCAGCATATTGAGCACCATTTTCTGGGCTGTACCCGCTTTCATCCGCGTCGATCCCATAATCACTTCCGGGCCCGTTAACACGGTTAAGCTATGTTCCGCAACTCTGCTCATCTCTGAATCCGGGCTGCAGGTTAAGGCTGCGGTTTTACATCCTATGCTCCTTGCATAGCGCAAACCGCCGATAACGTAGGGAGTCCGGCCGCTGGCGGCAATACCGATTACGATATCCGCTGCGTTGAGTTGCTTGTTTTGCAAATCTTCCGCTGCCAAAGTATCCGAATCCTCGGCCCCTTCTACCGCCCGTAAAATCGCTGGCGCTCCGCCGGCGATAAGTCCCTGTACCAGTTCCGGATCGGTACCATACGTCGGCGGACACTCGGAGGCATCCAAAATCCCGATCCGCCCGCTGGTTCCGGCACCAAGGTAAAACAGCCGCCCCCCCGATTGGATCGCCGCGACAATATGGTCGACAACTTTGGCAATCTCCGGCAAAATCTTTTGTACGGCAAGCGCCACTCTTTGGTCTTCCCTGTTGATCAGTTCGGCAATTTCCAGGCTGGACTGATCATCAATATGCATCGTGTCCGGATTACGCGTTTCCGTTAATAGGTTTTCAAGCTTCATGGGCAACAAACTCCTTTAGCCGGAAAGCCCTGCCCGGCTTGATATAATCCAGCAAAAAAAGTTCTTCCGGGATCACCTGCGCCGCCAAATTAACGCGCGGATCCGACGGCAAAGAAGCACGAACGACCTGCATCTCCCCCATATAGCGAAGGTATTTTTCGTTATCGATCGTTACCGCTCCCGTGTTACGAGTTTTGCCTGGCCGTTCCGGTATAGCAGTCCGGCATAAGCGGCGGGCTTCTTGGGAACGAACGGCCCATTCCCCGGGATCCGTACGATTGGTATGGACGGCAAATAAAATCTCCCGTTCGGCCAGCGAAACGTCTTTCTCTACAATGACCTGCAGTTCGATGCAGTTTGGATCAAGACCGGACACAGAGGCCAGCTCCGCTTCCGCTGCCAGGGGATCACCAAAAAGTATGCCATCAACCAACTGGGAAGCCATCAATTCTTTGGCCGCCAGTTGCGGAGAAACCAAGCGATGTTTTTCCAACGTGGGCAGGCCGGCAAAGATCGGGCCGCGCGGACAACTCCGGGACGGAATAAAGGCCACCACGGGGATCTTATACTCACGCAGCAGTTGGCAGCGTTCGGCAAACAGCGCGAAAGACAAGCCTGTTTCCGGACGGGGATAATAATTATGGCAAGCCCGCAGACGGCTTACATCGGCTTTGGCGGCGTTCATTTGCTGCAGAACAGTTGGCGTGATCGTGCTGGCATTGAGTTCGATATCTATTTCGCCCGTTACACTCAAAGCAGCAATTTGCTCTGCTGAAAAACCATCATCCAGACGGATGGCCGACAAGCCTAACTTTTTCAGAGCAGAACAATCCGGCAACGTAGCTCCCAACAGTTCACAAGTCCGGGGAGAAATATCCGCAGTAATCGAGTAGCCTAAATTCACAGCATACGCGGCAAACTGTCGGAACTCACTGACCAGCACAGTCGTATTGGCTTCCGGGATATGCAGGGAAGTAAACAGGCGGGTGTATCCGTACCTCCGGGCAAGCTTTAAATACGTATGGATCGTTTCAAGGGAATCCTCCATGCCAATATAGGCCGATATTCCTTTTTCCCACATGTCATGCGCCCCCTTCAGCCCGCTGTTCAGTTTCTTCTTTCAGATCATCGAAACCAACCAGCCAGGTAATGATAAAACCGGCGGTATAGGAAATGAAGATTCCCATAACGTAATCCGCTATGTGGCCAGGCTTGATCAGAAAAGTCAATGGCAGCCCCGACAACCCGAGGGCAATCGAATTTACCTGCATAACCGCCTGAAACGCTCCGCCAAACCCGGCGCCAATACAGGCCGTAATGAACGGACGGCCGAGAGGCAAGGTAACCCCGAAGATCAGCGGCTCTCCGATGCCCAACATGCCAACCGGCATCGCCCCTTTAATGATTTCCTTCAATCGGCTGTTTTTCGTCTTCAAATATACGGCAGCGGCGGCCCCCACTTGCCCGGCGCCGGCCATAGCCAAAATGGGCATGAGCGGGTTGGCCTTTTGGATATTTAAAAATTCCATATGCACAGGTACCAATCCCTGATGGAGTCCGGTCATAACAACCGGCAGGAACGTTCCGGCGAGTATAAAGCCGACCACCAATCCGCCCATTTCCAATAGATTTTTAAAAAGGCTGATGATGCCGTCCGATAATACCCCGCCGATAGGCTGCAGTACATAAAAGCAGGCAAACCCGCCAATCAGCAAAGTAACCAGCGGCGTAATCACAATATCCAAAGCCTTCGGCACAACCCGGCGGACGTGCTTCTCCACCACGGTCATAAACCAGGCGACAAGGATCACACCAAATAAACCGCCCCGGCCGGGGACAAGAGGCATGTCATTGATGGTTATGGAAGCAATCGCCGGATTGATAATCAAGATTCCCGCCAGCCCGCCGATCGCCGGGGTACCGGAAAATTCCTTAGCCGTATTCATTCCGACAAAAATACCAAGGTAGGAAAAAAAACCCCAGCCGATCACATTCAAGATGGTCACAAAAGTTCCTTGCGGATCAGCGCCCGCCTGGATGGCAATATTGGTTAGGCCGGCCACCATACCGGAGCCAACAATGGCGGGGATCAAAGGCACAAAAATCGCCGCCAGTTTACCCAGAAACAGTTTCAGCGGAGTACGATTTTTCTCCTTAATCCGGTTTTTTAGGTCACTGGTTTCTTCCTTCTTTGATCCAGCTGCCGTTGTTATTTCTGCCGCCACCTTGCCTACAACGCCGGGGCCAAGGACGATTTGCAACTGGTCTGGCGCTTCCACGACCCCCAGCACCCCGCTCTGCTTTTTTAAAGCAGGCACATCGATTTTTGACTTGTCAATGATCGTAAGGCGCAGGCGGGTCATGCAGTTGGTTGCAGCGCCAATATTTTCCGGTCCGCCGGTCAAGCGCTGAATTTGCTGCGCCAGTTCTTGTTCTTTCGTCACGTTTTCACACTCCATATATGCTGATCTGAAACCTTGCAACTTCACTTTCCCAGTATTATGATGAATATAAGTGAGCCTTAGGTTCGGAGGGGGTTATTGCCCCCTCCGAACCCTTAGAGCGAACTTAAGACTGAGGCTCGAAATCTTTGATTTCGCGAAGCCGAAGTTTCCCTTTAGGGTTTCGAGTG